>Ga0247755_1000005_pt1 | contig 224795 bp, 240 predicted proteins | sample UWRJL096311B4_FD_180948 | JGI IMG/M metagenome (GOLD analysis project Ga0247755, IMG submission 180948) | Plant litter microbial communities from Arlington Agricultural Research Station in Wisconsin, United States - UWRJ-L096-311B-4 | ecosystem: Environmental > Terrestrial > Plant litter >... | reverse complement strand
GCCGGCGGCGGCGAGATCGGCGAGCACGACGGGGGCGAAGCGATCGGCGATCGCGGCGTCGATCAGCAGCGTCTCGGCGGCGTTGCAGACGCCCGGCCGCTGGACCTTGGCGTTGACCGCGATCCGGCGGGCCATCTCGGGGTCGGCGTCGGCGTGGACGTAGACGTGGCAGTTGCCCGCCGCCGCGTACATCACCGGCACCGTCGCGACCTTCTTGATCGCCGCCTTCAGGCCTTCGCCGCCGCGCGGGATCAGCAGGTCGACCAGGCCCTCCTGCCTCGCCAGCTCGGCCAGCTCCTCGTGAACGCCGCCGCCCAGCGAGAGGACCGCGTCCTGCGGCAGGCCGGCCTCGGCGAGCGCCTCGCGGACGATCGCCGCCAAGGCCGCGTTAGAGCGCTCGGCGTAGCTGGAGCCGCGGAGGACGATCGCGTTGCCGCTCTTGATCGTCAGCGCGGCGCAATCGACGGTGACGTTGGGGCGCGCCTCGTAGACGACGGCGATCACCCCGAGCGACACCCGCACCTTGCGCAGGTCGATGCCGCTGGCAAGCGTTTTCCGTTCCAGCTCCTCGCCGACCGGGTCGTCGAGGGCCGCAACCACCCGCACCCCCTCGGCCATCGCCGCGACCCGCTCGGGGGTGAGCCGCAGCCGATCGCGCAGCGCCTCGGTCAACCCGGCGGCGCGCTCGTCGGCGAGGTCGCCGGCGTTGGCCTCGAGAATCTCCGCCTCGCGCTCTTCGAGCAGCCGCGCGGTCGCCGCCAGGGCGGCGTTCTTCGCCTCGGGCGAAGCGGTCGCGAGCCGGCGTGCTGCGCGCTTGGCAGCGGCGCAGTTATCGGCGACGGTGGTCTCGGTCACGGCCATCGGCAAAGGGTAGCTGGGGCGCGTTCGAGGGCCGCTAGAGCAGGACGAAGCGATCGCGGTGGACGACCTCGTCGGCGGCGTGCGGCAGCAGCTCCCGCACCTGGGCGCTCTGCATCCCGATCACCTGCTGCAGCTCGCGCGAGGAGTACTCGCTGATGCCCTTGCCGATCGTCTCGCCGTCGACGGCGACGTCGATCGCGTCGCCGGCTTCGAAGCTGCCCTCGACCGCGGCGATGCCCACCGGCAGCAGGCTGGAGCCGCTCTCGCGCAGGACGCGGGCGGCGCCGGCGTCGACGACCAGGCGACCGCGGGCCGGCTTGGCGTACTTGAGCCAGAGCTTGAAGCTGGAGGTCTTGCCGGCACCGGGCGCGAAGCGGGTTCCGCACGCCCCCTCGCCGGCGGCGGCCAGTAGCGTTCCCTCCCTGGTCCCGTTGCAGATGACCGCCGGGATGCCGGCCTCGCTGGCCATCTCCGCGGCGCCGACCTTGCTGCGCATGCCACCCGACCCGAACACCGAGGTGCGGTCGTTGATCTGCAGCTGGTCGAGCTGGGAGAAGTCGGTAACCTCGGCGATCAGCTCGGCCTCCGGCTGCAGGCGCGGGTCGCCCGAGAGCAGCCCCTCGACGTTGGTCAGCAGGACCAGGAGGCGCGCCTCCAGCAGCAGCGCAACCTGGGCGGCGAGGAAGTCGTTGTCGCCGAAGGTGATCTCGTCGGTGGCGGTGGTGTCGTTCTCGTTGACGACCGGCACCACCCCCCACTCGATCAGCCGCCGCAGGGTCTGGCGGGCGTTGAGGTAGTTGGTGCGGGCGCCGATGTCGGCGGCGGTCAGCAGCACCTGGGCGGCCCGGGTCCCGTGCCCGGCAAGGCGGCTCTCGTAGGCGCGAAAGAGGTCGCCCTGGCCGACCGCGGAAGCGGCCTGGAGTTCGTCCATCGCCCGCGGCCGCGCCGGCAGCTCCAGCAGTCGCATCCCTCGTGCGATCGCGCCGGAGGTGACCATCACCACCCGCTCCCCACTCTGCTCCAGCTGGGCCACCTGCTCGCAGACGGAATCGAGCACGTCGTTGCGCAGCTCACCGTCGTCGGCGGCGACGATCGAGGAACCGAGCTTGACGACCAGGGTCATGGCGGGGAAAGTAGCCGAGATGGGGTCCGCACTCGGTTGGGGCGCACTTGCCGCAAGCTCCCTCGTCATCGGCGCCGCGCTCAGCTTCGCCCGCCGCTGGCCGGCGATGCAGGTCGGCTACGTCCTCGCCTTCGGCGCCGGGGCGCTGATCAGCGCCGTCAGCTTCGAGCTCGCCGCCGAGGGGCTGGCGATCAGCGGCGCCGGCTACACCGGCGCCGGCCTGGCGGTGGGCGCCCTCACCTACTACCTCCTCGACGGGCTGATCTCGCGGCGGATGGCAACCGGTCGCGGTCGCCGGGGACGCGCCGAAGGGAGCGGCAGCGGCACCGCGCTGGCCCTCGGCGCATTTCTCGACGGAATCCCGGAGCAGCTGGTGCTGGGAGTCGGCATCGCCTCGGGGCAGGGCGTCGGGGTCTCGCTCCTGGTCGCGATCTTCGTCTCCAACCTGCCTGAGGCGCTGGGGTCGGCCAGCGACATGCGCCAGGCAGGGCGCTCGCGGGAGGCGATACTGCGGCTCTGGGCCCTGGTCGCGGCGATCTGCACGCTCGCCACCGCGATTGGCTACCTGGCGGCCGACGCGGTCAGCGCCGACGCCCGCGCGGCGGTCGACGGCTTCGCCGCCGGCGCCCTGCTGGTGATGCTGATCGACTCGATGATCCCCGACGCCCGCGCCGACGCCGGCCGCGCCGCCGGACTGGTGACGGTCCTCGGCTTCGCCGTCGCCGCCGGGCTTTCCAGCCTCAGTTGAGTCAGATGTGGAGTTCGAACTCGAGCTCGCCTATCCGGACGTCGTCGCCGGATTCGAAGCCGGCGCGATCGAGGGCGGCGATCACCCCCATCTCCTTCAGCCGCTGCTCGAGGTAGGCGAGGGCTTCTTCGTTTTTGGTGTCGTGGCGTTCGAACAGCACCTCGACCCCGCGACCGAGGACCCGGAAGCTGCCGTCGTCCTCGCGCTCGACCCAGTAGCCGCCCTCGCCCGCCGGCCGGTAGACGCGGTGCTCGGCCTCGAACTCGGGGTCGACCGCCTCGTCGACCGCCGGGGCGGGCGCCAGGTCCGGCAGCGCTGCGAGGATCCGCTGCCGCAGCTCGTCCAGTCCCTCGCCCGTGGCCGACGAGGCGGCCAGCACGCCGAGGACGCGGTCGCCGAGGCGCTCGCGCCACTCCTCCGCCGCCTGCTCGACCTGCTCGAGCGGCAACAGGTCGCGCTTGCTGAGCACCACCAGCTCGGGCAGCCGCTCGAGACCGGCGCCGTGGGCCTCGAGCTCGCTCCGCACGGTCTCGTAGTCGGCGACCGGATCGCCGTCGACCGGCGCCACGTCGACGAGGTGGACCAGCATCGAGCAGCGCTCGACATGGGCGAGAAACTCGTGACCGAGACCGGCGCCCTCCGCCGCCCCTTCGATCAGGCCGGGAATGTCGGCGACAACCGCCCGGCGGTCCTCCCCTTCGATCGTCCCAAGTACCGGCGAGAGAGTCGTGAACGGGTAGTCGGCGACCTTGGGCGCCGCCCGCGTCAGCCGTCCCAGTAGCGAGGACTTGCCGGCGTTCGGCAGCCCGACCAGGCCGACGTCGGCCAGCAGCTTCAAGCGCAACTCGATCCAGTCGGCTTCGCCGGCGCTGCCCTTCTCGGCGAAACGCGGCGCCTGCCGGGTCGAGTTGGTGAAGCGCCGGTTTCCATGCCCGCCGCGCCCGCCGCGGGCGACGACTGCCCGCTGTCCGGGAGTGACGAGGTCGACGAGGCTTCCGTCGACCGTGGCCGCCTGCGTCCCCACCGCCACCGGGATCTCCAAATCCTCGCCGCGCGCCCCGTGCCGGTTCGACCCTTCCCCATGTCGTCCCCGCTGCGCCCGGAAGTGCTTGCTCCCCCTCAAGGCGCCGAGATCGCGGCGCGAGGGATCGCAGACAAGCACCACATCGCCGCCATGCCCTCCATCGCCGCCATCGGGGCCGCCGCGAGGCACGTGCGCCTCACGACGGAAGCTGATCGAGCCGTTGCCGCCGGCCCCACCCTCGACCCAGATTTTCGCCTTGTCGTACATAAGTGACGTCTGCGGGCCTCAGGACTGGGAGAGGAAGGTGACGATCATCCCCCCGAAGCCCAGGACCAGCGTCACCATGATCCCGGCAAAAAGCTGAAAGGTGGTCCGCTGTAGTCCCGCGATCTCTCCACGCACCAGCTGAAACTCGCTCTTCATCTCGGCCCTGACCGCCTGGAATTCGCTTTTCATCTCGGCGCGAACCGCCCGAAATTCCTGCCGCGTCTCCTTGAAGCCCTCGTCGACCCTCTTGTTGAGGTCGTCGAGGCGCTCGTCGGTCCAGACCTCTCTTGCCATCACCGCCATGCTGCCAGGCTAGCGGATCAAATGCAACGTTTTGTACGCGCAACGTAAGAATTGCGCATCGAATCCGTGCCGACAGTGCAACTGCATCCGGGGAGGGGCTCCCGCCCCTCCCCGGCACAGACTTACTTGACGATGATCTTCGACTTCGCCGCCTTGCCGGCGGAGCCCTTGACCTGGAAGGTCAGCTTGTCGGTGCCCTCGTCGGCACCGCCCTTGACCTTGATCTTGACTTTGGCCGTCCGCTTCGCCCCGCCGTTTAGGGCGAGCTTCTTGCACTTCGGCGCCTTCAGGTCATCCTTGGCTGACCGCGGCAACTTCACGCAGAGCCTGCCGTTCTTCGCCTTCAAGTCGCCCTGGTTGACCGCCTTCACCTGGAAGGTGACGAGATCGCCGGCATCGGCCTTCGCCTTCTTCTTGGTGGTCAACTTGACCTTCGCTGCCTTCACGTTGATCGGTGCGCTGGTGAGGACAGCGGCGCCAGCCTGGTTTGCGGCCGTCACCGAACAGGCATAGTCGCCGGCGGACGTGGCCGTGAAGGTGGCTGCCGTGGCGCCGGCGATCGGCGCCCCGTTGCTCAGCCACTGGTAGGCATAGGTGGTCGGGGCCTGGTAGACGAACCCTCCGGCGAAGTCAGATGCCCAGCTGCCGGTCGAGCAACTCAAGGCCGCCCGGATTTTCGCGTCCCGGGCGATCGTCGGGGCCACGGTGCCAGTCGGCGATTTGAGCACGATCAGATCCTGCGGACCGTCGAAGGGCGCCGTCGGCGTGAAGTTGCCGCCACTGCCGCCGCTGAGGCTGGCAAAGCCCAGGCCGTTGACGGGATCGTCGCCATTGCCGTAGTTGACCCAGCGAATCGTGTTCAGAGTCGGATCCACCGCAAAGCCATAGGAGGAGTCGACCAGCGCCCCGGAGGTGTCCAGGGTGTTGACGGTGCCTCCGAGCAGGCCCGTGTAGGCAAACCGATCCTGGTTTCCTTCGGACCAGTAGAGCCGACCGGCACCCGAATCGACCGCGAAGGCGTAGCTGCTCTCCGGTTCTTTGCTGAGCGAAAGCGTGCCGCCGCCGGTGTTGTTGACGTTGGCATAGGCGATCGTGTCGGGGCCACCTTCGGGGTGATTGCCCCAGTAGACGCGCCCGTTGACCGGATCCAGCGCGATCTTGTAGGGGTTCGCGATGTTGGTCCCGGCGGTGTTGAGCACGCCCCCCGCGCTGCCGTCGAGTTTCGCCCAGGCAATCGAGCCGTTGTTTCCGTCACCGTCGTTTGCCCAGTAGATCATCCGGGTGGCCGGATCGATGACGACTCCGTACGGTTCGTCGACCGGCGCCCCGGGAGCCGTGAAGACGGCCGCGCCGCTGCCGTTAAGGTTGGCGGCGAGGATCTGGCCGGTACCGCCATTGCCGCTGCTGCTGGCCACGAAGAGTCGTCCGGTGACCGTGTCGATCGCCATCCCTTCGGGATCATCGAGCACGGTGCCGCTCAGGTTGAGCAGCCCGCCCCCGCTCCCGTCGCCGTTGGCGAAGGTGATCGTCTGCGGTTCGGCGCTGTAGTTGTTCCAATAGACGAGTTCGGCCCCCTGCGCCCGGTGGGCGAACCCCAGCAGCGCGATGAGGGCAAGGACAATCGATGCAGAGGCGGCGGCGATGTGCCGGTGGCCCCTGCGCTCACTGAGGAGCAGCAATGGAGTTCCTTTCCTAGTCCTGTAGGACGGAGATGGTGCGGCCCTTGCGGGACGGCTTGAACTCGACGACGCCTTCACGCGTCGCGAAGATGGTGTGGTCGCGGCCGATGCCGACGCCGTCACCGGGCCAGAAGCGGGTGCCTCGCTGGCGGACGATGATCTCGCCGCCGCTGACCCGCTGGCCGGCAAAGACCTTGACGCCGAGCATGTTCGGGTTCGATTCGCGGCCGTTGCGGCTGGAGCCGAGACCTTTCTTGTGCGCCATGCCTAGCCTTTCCCTTTCAGTTTGGTCACCTCGAGCCGGGTCAGCTCGGAGCGATGGCCGGCACGACGGCGGTACCCCTTCTTCGCCTTGTATTTGAAGACTTTGATCTTGGGCCCGCGCAGGTGCTCGGTGACTTTCGCCTCGACTTTGACTTTCTCCAGGTCTTTGCCGCCGGCGACCACGTCGTCGCCGCGGAAGAGGACCGGGCGCAGGGCGACTTTGTCGCCCTCCTTGGCATCGAGCCGGTCGACGAGGAGGGACGTGCCCTCCTCGACCTTGTACTGCTTGCCGCCGCTCTCTATGACTGCGTAAGTGCTCATTCGTCCTTGCTGCCTTGTTTGGCGCGCGAACGCCCCCGACCGCCCCTGCGGCCGCGACTGCGTTTACGCGAAGGAGCGCCGGATTCTAGCTGGGCGCCGTTCTCCTCGCCTCCTCCGGAGCCGTTGGGCGACTCGCCGCCCAGCAGAGAGGCGATCGCCGCCGAACGCTCGACCTCGTCGATCCGCACCAGCCTGCGCTCCCCGACGAAGGGCCCGCCGCCGGTGACGCTGACGATGTAGGAGTCGATCCGGGCCACCGCGTCGTCGGCGTTGTACATGTGCGGCTCGTCGATCTTGACCAGCACCTCGTCGCCGACCTTGAAGGGGAGGGCCCGCTCCTCGATCGCCGCCCGGCTGCCGGACTCGACCAGCTCGAAGGTGTCGATCGACAACGCCTCGCCCCCCTCGAAGTGGAACCGCTTGCCGGATTCCTGCTCGAGCTCGAGCAGGCCGCTGTCGGGGTCGGTCAGCTCGTGGGCGACCTTCGGGTTGACGCGGAACAGGAAGGCCTCGTCGTCGCCCTTCTCGGCGGCGACGTCGCGGAGTCTGCCCAGCCCTTCCAGGGCCACCGTCTCGGCCGAGAGGATGACGCCCTCCCCATGGCAGGTCGGGCACGGGGCGGTGAGGATCTCGCGGACTCCGTCGGTGACGTTCTGGCGGGTCATCTCGACCAGGCCCAGGGGCGAGACCTCGACCACGTAGCTCTTCGACTTGTCCGCGTCGAGCGCTTTGCGCATCGTCTTCAGGACTTTGTCGCGGTTGCTGGCGCGGGCCATGTCGATGAAGTCGACGACGATGATGCCGCCGATGTCGCGCAGCCGCAGCTGCCGCACCGCCTCCTCGGCCGCCTCGGTGTTGACCTTGGTGATCGTCTCCTCCAAGCCGCCTTTGCCGCGGCCGGTGAAGGAGCCGCTGTTGACGTCGATCACGGTCAGCGCCTCGGCGTAGTCGATGATCAGGTAGCCGCCCGAAGGAAGGTCCACGCGCCTGTTCAAGGTCGACTCGATCGCCTCGTTGACCCGCCATTTCTCAAACAGCGGCTTCGAGCCCTCGTACAGCTCCACCCCGCCGACCAGCTCGGGAGCGGTCCGCTGGAAGAAGCTCGTCACCCGCTCGAACTGCTTCGGCGAGTCGATGATCGCCTTCTCGAACTCGTTGAGGAAGACGTCGCGCAGGACTCGGACCGAGAGGTCCGCCTCCTGGAAGACCAGGGCCGGCGCCTTGGTCGACTCGGAGCGGCGCTCCAGCACCTCGTTCAGTTTCTGCAGGTATTTGATCTCGCGCACGAAGTCGGCTTTTTTCGCCCCGTGGGCGGCGGTGCGGACGATCAGCCCGCCCGGGCCCTTGTAGGTGCGGTCGACCATCTTGCGCAGCCGGTCGCGCTCTTTGTCGCTCAGCCGGCGGCTGACGCCGACGCCGCTTCCGGACGGGGCGTAAACCAGGTAGCGGCCGGCGATCGAGAGGTTCATCGAGAGCCGGGCGCCCTTCGTCTTCAGCGGGTCCTTGACGACCTGGACGAGGATCTCCTGCCCGGGCTTGATCAGCTCGTTGATGCGGCGGCCGCTGCCGCGCCCGCGCTTCGGCGCCTGTTCGCCGTTGGGCAGGAGGATCTCGTCGACGTGGAGGAAGCCGTTGCGCTCCAGACCGATGTCGACGAAGGCGGCCTCCATGCCGGGCAGGACGTTGTCGACCTTGCCCTTGTAGATGTTGCCGACGATCGAACGCCGGCCGCGCCGCTCGATGTATAGCTCGGCGACGTGACTCTTGCCGCCTTTCTGCTTTGCCTCGAGGACGGCCACTCGGGTCTCGCCGCGCTCGGCGGAGACCAAAATCGTTTTTTTCATTTGTTGTTCAGCTCAGTTCGGATAGGTACGCATCGCCGGACCCCTCTAGAGAGGCATCACCAGGCGAACCTTCCCTTCTGACTGAGATGCGCTTGGACGTTGATGCTCTGAAGAACGCCGACCGCCAGGAAAGTAGCGAGGACGGAGGACCCTCCGTAACTCATCAACGGCAGGGGGATGCCCGTGATCGGCATGATGCCGAGGTTCATCCCCACGTTGACGAAGGTCTGGAACAGCAGCATGACGGCGATGCCGCCCGCTACCAGGGCTCCGTAGGAGTTCTTCGAAAGCGTCACGATCCGCAGCGCCCGCCAGAAGAGCAGGGCGTAAAGGGATAGGACCAACGCGGCGCCGGCAAATCCGTAGCGCTCACCGATCACCGCGAAGATGAAGTCGGTGTGCCGCTCGGGAACGAAGTCGAGCCGCGTCTGGGTGGCTTTGTCGCCGCGGCCGGTCAACTGACCCGCGCCGGTGGCGATCTTCGATTGGTTCTGCTGATAGCCCGCGCCGTCGGCATGCTCGTCGGGGCTGAGGAAGGACGTCAAGCGTTCCTCCTGGTAGCCCTTGAGGAGCGGGAACCCGGTCGCCGGAGCGACGACCAGGATCAGCGCGACGAGCGCGGTGAGCACGCCGCCGATGACCGCGAAGTGCGTCCAGGGGACGCCTCCGAAGTACATGACGGCAAGGGTGGCGACCCCGAACACCAGGGAGGTGCCGAGGTCGGGCTGCAGGAAAACTAGGGCAGCCGGTGCCAGGCCGAGGCAGAGGTAGCGCACCGTGCGCTGGACCTCGGACCCGCGTCTGGCTCCATCGATGACGAACCCGGCAAGCGCGAGCACGAGCAGGAGCTTGCCGAGCTCCGATGGCTGGAAGCTGAAGAAGGGAAGTTCGAAGGCGCGCCGCGATCCCCGGGCGGCGAAGCCGAAGACGAAGACGAGGGAGATGCTGACGCAGAGGAAGGTGTAGATCCCGACCCGCAGCTCGCGGAAGCGCGAGTAGTCGATCCGGGCGAGGAGCACCATGCCGACGATCCCCAGCAGGGCGTAGATCGCCTGCCGCTCGACGAAGTAGTTGGGGTCGCCGGGAACGTCGTTCTGGGTCGCCTGCCCGAGGGTGAAGACGCTGAAGGCGATCAGGCCGAGGGCGGCGATCGTCAGCGGCCAGTCCATGTGGGCGAGGCCGAGGCGCTCGCCGAGGCCGACGTGGACCGCGAACGGCTCCGGCCGGGTGTTCCTGGTTCGGGTGGCGTAGGTGTTCATTCGGCTCCACCGGCGCTCGAGACCTCCGAAGCCCGCTTCTTGTAGATCGCTTCGAGGATGTCGAGTACGACGGGGGCGGCGGATTCGGCTCCGAAGCCGCCTTCCTCGACGGTGGCAATAGTCACGATACGCGGGTTGGGGTACGGAGAGAGTGACGCGAACCAGGATTGGTCGGCGTGGCCCGGCCGTTCGGCGGTTCCGGTCTTGCCCGCGATCGGGATCGGGAAGCCGCCGAAGACCCCGGCCGCGGTGCCTTCCCCTTCCTGCGCGGCGGCGTGCAGACCTTCGAGGATCGCGGTGCGGTGACCGGGATCGATGTGGACGCGGCGGCGGACCTTCGGCTCGAACTCTCGCAGCACCCGTCCGGCCGCGTCCTCCACTTCCTTGCCCACGTGCGGGGTGACGATCTTGCCGCCGTTGCCGAGCGCGGCATAGGCGATCGCCATCTGCAGCGGGTTCGTCTGCAGGTCGCCCTGGCCGGTGGCGAGCTGGATGTTGTCGCCGGCCGACCAGGGCCGTTCGGTCAGTTCTTCCTTGTACAGCTGGTTGCGCCAGTGTTTGTCCGGCAGCAGGGTTTCGCCTTCCTCGGGAAGGTCGAGACCGGCGGGTCGCCCGATGCCGAGCTTGTGCGCCTCTTCCTGCAGCTCGTCGGTGTCCCACATGTCCCAGCCCAGCAGGTAGAAGTAGACGTCGGAAGAAACCTGCAGCGCTCGCCGCAGTTCCACCGCCCCGTGGGCCACCCCGCCGGCGTTCTGGAAGGTCTGGGTGCCGACTTCGATCTGGCCGTTGTCGACGATGCTCTCGTCGGGGGTGATCTTCCCGTTTTCGAGGGCCGCCAGGGCGGTGATGATCTTGAAGATCGAGCCGGTGGGATAGGCGCCTTCGGTCGCCCGGTTGACCAGCGGCGCCAGCACCGGGTCCCGATACAGTTCGTTCACCTGCGCCTGGGTCATCTCTTCGGTCAGGACGGTCGGGTCGTAGGTCGGATTCGACCCCATCGCGAGGATTTCGCCGGTGTCGATGTTCATCGAGATGAAGGCCCCGGGCAGCCCTCGCGCCGACAGCCCGCCTTCGCCGGCGCCCTGCACGTCCTCGTCGATCGTCAGCTTCAGGCTGTCGCCCGGGGTCGGCGGGGTCGAGACCAGCTGTCCCCCCGGCGTCGGCTCGCCCAGCGCGTTGACCTGGATCCGGGTCAGGCCGGGATCGCCCCGAAGGTAGCGGTCGTAGGCGGCCTCGGCCCCGGCCTGGCCGATCTCGTCGCCCGGCTCGAGGTTCTTGAAGCGCGCCTCTTTCAGCTCTTCTTCTTCGATCTCGCCGACGCTGCCGAGCACGTGGGCCGCCATCGAGCCGTTGGGGTAGTGGCGGACGAAGACGCGCTCCACCGCCACCCCGGGGAATTCGTCCTGGTTCTCTTCGACGTAGGCGATCAGGTCGTAGCCGACGTCGCGCCGCAGCGTCACCGGCGCCCCGGCGGCGACTTCTTCGCTCTCGGCGATCGTGCGCCGGACCTTGCGCAACGACATGTGCGCCAGCTCCCCCAGCCGCGCCAGCTCGGCCCGTTCCTCGGCCGGGGCCTCGGGCAGTTTTGCCGTGTTCAACTGCAGCGCAAGGCTGGTGCGATTGTCGACCAGCACGTTGCCGTCGCGGTCGAGGATGTCGCCGCGCGGGGCGATCACTTTGAACTCGCGGGTGCGGTTGTTCTTCGCCTCGGCCAGGTACTCGTCGCCGGAGAGGACCTGCAGGTTCCAGAGCCGGAAGAAGAGGATGGCGAAGAGCACCGCGGCGACGCCGCCGACGACGGCCACCCGCAGGTAGAGCCGGCTGCCCTGGGGACGGTCTTCGTTCCGCAGGTACATACGCCTAGGCTCCCAGGACGGTCGGGCGTCTGCCGCGGCGCACCATCGGCTCCTCGACCAGGGCCGGCCGCAGCGCCCGGCGCACTCCGGCGTAGATCGCCCAGCCGAGGAAGAAGGCAAAGATGCTCTTCAGCAGCATGTCGCGGATCACCAGGCCGCTGATCGGGGCATCGACCCCCAGCATCAGCTCCACCGCGCCGAAGCCGAGCTCGGCGAACAGGGTCAGCCCCATGCAGAGCAGCGGCGGCACCAGGGCGCTGTGGATCTCGAAGCGCTCGCGGAAGAGCCCGGCCAGGTAGCCGGTCGCCAGCAGCACCAGCGAGGCGCCTCCCAGCGGCGCGATCAGGAGGCAGTCGAGCAGGAAGCCGACCCAGAAGCCGCAGACCGCCCCGGTCAGGGTGCCGCCGAGCAGGCCGAGGACGACGACCAGCGCCGGCAGGACGTCGGGGCTGACGTGGAACAGCGCCACCTGACTGAAGAAGGAGAGCTGCAGAATCACGCCGGCGACGACGATCGCCACCAGGCGGGCGAGGATGTTGGGGGTGAGGATCACCCGCGCGAGCCCCCGGTCAGGACCTGGACCAGGTCGAGGTCGCGGAGGTCGGCGTAGGGGCGGATGTGGACCTGCTGCTGGGCCTCCTGCTGGAGCAACGAGGCTTCGACGACTTCGCCGATCGGCAGGTTGGGCGGGTAGTCCGATTCGACCCCTTCCCCGCGCCAGCCCGAGGTGACGACCGACTGTTCTTTCCCGACCCGCTTTTCGCTGTCGAGAAAGTCGAGGATCAGGTCATCCGGGTCCCCGACCGAGGGTTTCATCACTCCCTGGGTCCCGCTCGGCACGATCTTCGCCGAGACCGCGCTGGAGTGGTCGGCGATCAGCGTCACCCGGGCCGAGCTGCCGGTGACGGCGGCCACCTTGCCGACCAGACCATCGCCGTTGACGACCGGGTCGTCGACCTCGACGCCATCGCCGGAGCCGACGTCGATCGTCACGTCGGCGAACCAGACGGTCGGCGAGCGGGCGATCACCCTGCCGGTGACCGGGTCGTAACCGGAGGGAATCGCGCCGCTGTTGTCGAGGCCGACGAGTTTGCTCAGCTGCGCGTTTTCGGCCAGCGCGGTCTTCGCCCCGACGGCTTGCTTGCGGGCAAGCTGGAGTTCGTCGTGCAGCTGGGCGTTGTCGCCCTTCGCGTCGAAGGTCTCGTCGAACCAGTTGACCAGGTCGCGGGCTGGCTTCAGCGCCCGGTCGGCGACGTCCTGAACCGGGCTGAAGATCGTGCTGACGCCGCGCTGAACGCCGTCGGAGCCCTGCCCGTAAGTGGCGGTGAGCAGGACGAATGAGCCGACTATCAGCAGGGCGAGAACCGCCCTGCGGCGGCGTACTTGCTTTCGATACACGTTGGGGACCTAAGTTCGCTGATTCGCATGAGCGCTGACTAAAGCCGGGGGCGCGCTCCGTTGTTCCGACCGGCGCGGTGGATGGTCTCGACCTCCTCGAGCGAGATGCCCGAGCCGACCGCCACGCACGTCAATGGCGACTCTGCCAGTTGACACGGCATCTGGCACTCGTCGCGCAGGCGCTGCTCCAGTCCTTGCAGCAGCGCACCACCTCCGGCAAGGGTGATGCCTCGGTCCATGATGTCACCCGCGAGCTCCGGGGGCGTCCGGTCGAGCGTCTCCTTGACCGCGGCAACGACGTGGCTGACCGGCTCCTCCAGCGCCCCGCGCACCTCCTCGGAGGTCAGCTCGATCGTCTTCGGCAGGCCCGAGACGAGGTCGCGACCGCGGATCTCGGTCCGCACCTCCTCCGGCAGCGGCGAGGCCGAGCCGGCCTCGAGCTTGACTTCCTCCGCGGTCTGCATGCCGATCGCCAGTTTGTAGTTCCGCTTGCAGTGGGCGACGATCGCCTCGTCGAGCTCGTCGCCGCCGACCCGGATCGACTGCGAGACGACGATGCCGCCGAGGCTGATCACCGCCACCTCGGTGGTGCCGCCGCCGACGTCGACGATCATCGAGCCGGTCGGCTCGGCGACCGGCAGGCCGGCCCCGATCGCCGCCGCCATCGGCTCCTCGATCAGGTAGGCCTGGCGGGCGCCGGCCGAGAGACAGGCCTCCTCGACCGCCCGCTTCTCGACCCCGGTGACGCCGGAGGGGACGCAGACGACGACCCGCGGGTGAGCGAAGCGGCTGCGGTGTACCGAGGTGATGAAGTGCCGCAGCATCTGCTCGGTGACCTCGAAATCGGCGATCACCCCGTCCTTGAGCGGCCGGATCGCGGTGATCGTCCCGGGGGTGCGGCCCAGCATCCGCTTCGCTTCGACCCCGACTGCGTGCACCTGCCCGCTGACCGAGTCGATCGCCACCACCGAGGGCTCGGAGAGGACGATGCCGCGCCCCCGGACGTAGACGAGCGTGTTGGCCGTGCCGAGGTCGACGGCCATGTCCCTTCCGCCGAAGCGGATGAGGTTGCTGAAAACGCCCATTTACAGGGCCGATGATGGCAAACGCGTTTAAGCGTTCTGTGAGTTTGGTCAGCCACGCCTGAACAGCTGCGGGGCCAGCTCGGCCAGCAACCCCACCGGCAGGCCGACCACGTTGGAGACGCTGCCCTCGAGCCGTTCGACCAGGCTGGAGCCGAGGGTCTGGATCGCGTAGCCGCCGGAGCGTCCTTTCCACTCGCCGAATGCGACGTATCGCTCCTTCTCGGCATCGGAGAGATCCCGGAAGACCACCGAGGTCTGCTCCAGCCCACTGCGCTCCTCGCCCCCCTCGACCACGACCAGGCCGCTCATCACCGTGTGGGCACGACCGGACATCCGGTCCAGGTAGCGCCGCGCGTCCGCCCCGTCGGCGGGCTTGCCGAGCACCTCGCCGTCGAGGACGACGTCGGTGTCGCAGGCGATCACCATCTCACCCTCGACCGCGGCCGCCTTGCGGCGTGCGTTCTCGATCACCAAATGCTGAGGGTCACCCGCCGTCAGCTCCTCGACCCCGGGAACGACGACCTCGAACTCGATCCCCAGCTTCTGCAGGATCTCCCGCCGCTGCGGGGACCCGGATGCGAGTACGACCTTCAGGAAGCTCCTAGGAGAGCTCGGGGAACCAGATCCCGATCTCGCGCTCGGCCGACTCGTCGGAGTCGGAGCCGTGGACCATGTTGAAGGTCACCTCGAGGGCGAAGTCTCCCCGGATCGAGCCGGGTGCGGCCTCGACCGGGTTGGTCGCGCCGATCAGCTGGCGGGCGGCCTTGACCGCTTCCTCCCCCTCGAGAACCATCGCCACCAGGGTGCCGCCGGTGATGAACGAGACCAGCTCGCCGAAGAAGGGCTTCTCGGTGTGCTCGGCGTAGTGCTGGTTGGCGATCTCCTCGCTGGCGCGCATCGACTTCAGCGCGGCGATCCGCAGCCCCTTGCGCTCGAAGCGGGCGATCACCTCTCCGGTGAGGGCGCGTTCGAAGGCGTCAGGCTTGACGAGGATCAGGGTCCGGCTCACGGCGGGGGCTCCTTTGCTCTTGGGTTGGTTGTGCCCCCTCCTGCGCCTCGGGCGGCGCTTTGCGGCGCCGGGGCTCGGCCTGCTGTCGCGGCTGAGCCTGACGTGGCTGGGCCGGTCGAGGCTGAGCCTGGCGCTCCTCGGGGTCTCTACGTTGTTTGCGCCGCGGCCGCTCGCCACCGCTTCCGCCGCCGAGGCTCGTCTCGCAGTAGGGGCAGAGGCCCCAGCGCGGGTCGACCGGCTTGTTGCAGGTCGGGCACGGGTCCTTGAGGCGGCGCTGACAGTCGGGGCAGCGCAGGTAGTTCCGCTCGATCGGAAACTCGCAGTGGGGGCAGCTCTGCTCGCGCAGCTGCCGCACCCGCAGCTCGGCCGCCTTGATCTCCAGCTCGCGCTCGTGGGCATCCTCGAGGAACTCCGGCGGGCGGACGATCGCGTAGACGGCGGTGCCGATGTAAGGGAAGAAGGAGGCGACGGTGGCGCAGGCGACCAGGAACGGATCGGAGATCCGCCGGCGCGCGTCGAGGTAGGTGTAGACGATCAGCGCCAGCCAGAGGACGACCAGCATCAGCAGGAAGAGAGTGGCGACCAGATTGAGGCTGTCGTTGGTGATGCCGAAGATCGCTAGGGGCATAGGAAAGGAAATGGAGGGGGTAAGGGCCGCGCGGGGGCGGCAGTCTACTTCGCCGTGGCCGACGCCAACCCTGTTTCTAGAGGAAGAGCCTTCCGAACAGGTAGCCGACGCCGAAGAAGACGAGGATCACGATCGCGACGACGGCGGCGACCAGCAGCATCATCGAGAGCAGTTCGGAACCGGCGCTGCGGGGACGATCCATGGCCGAATCCTCGCACAGTCAAGAGCCGATCAGACCGCGCGCCGGCCCGATTGCATAGTGGGAACCGGCGATCAGCAGCAGCCCTTCCGGGTCAGCGCCGGCCAGCTCCCGCCCGCGGCGCAGCGCCGCCTCGAGGCTCGACTCAGACTCGGCCGGCAGACCGGCCCGGACGCAGATCGCCGCCAGCTCGGTCGCCGGGCGCGAGCGGGCGCCCGGTCGCCCGTGCCCTTCGAGTGCCGCCGCGGGCAGCTCGGTGCAGACGGCCTGGTCGAGGACCGGAGCCAGCGCCGCGACCATCTCCCCCGCGTCCTTGTCGGCGAGGATCGCCAGACAGGCGACCACGAGGCGGCCGGCGGCGACCTCGGGAAGCGAGCGCGCCAGGGCTGCGGCGCCCGCCGGGTTGTGGGCGGCGTCGAGGTAGGTCGGCGGGCGCTCGGCGATCATCTCCAGCCGTCCCGGGACTGTGACCGCGGCGGCCGCGCGGCGAACCGCGTCGGAGTCGAGCCGGCCGAGGAAGGCCTCGGCCGCGGCGCAGGCGACGGCGAAGTTGCGGCGCTGGAACTCGCCCTGAGCTCGCAGCCGCACGCCTGAGCCCGGGTCGGTCGGGGCTCGCACCAGGCGCGCTCCCCGCTCGCTCGCCGTGCGTTCGGCGAGCGGGGCCACCTCCGGCGAGACCTCGCCCAGGACCAGCGTCGTCTGGTCGCGCAGGACCGCCAGCTTCTCGGCCGCGATCTCGACCTCGGTCTCCCCCAGCCACTCGGTGTGGTCGAGGCCGATCGAGGTGAGGACGGTGACCCGTGAGGGGATCGTGTTGGTTGCGTCGAGGCGGCCGCCGAGCCCGGCCTCGACCACCGCCACCTCGACCCTCGCCCGGGCCAGGGCGACGAAGCTCGCCGCCGTCGCCGCCTCGAACTGGGTCACCGTGTCGCCCTCGTCGAGGCTGCGGTCGACGCCCTCGGCGGCGCTGGCGACCTGCGCCACGGCCTGTTCCCAGGCCGCCGCCCCGATCTCCTCGCCTTGGACCAGCGTCCGCTGCGACCAGCGCTCGGTGTGAGGCGAGACGCAGGCGCCGACGCGCAGCCCGTGCTCCTGCAGCAGCGCCGCGGTCATCCGCGTCACCGAGGACTTGCCGTTGGTGCCGACGACGTGGATCGAGGCGAAGCGGTGCTGCGGCAGGCCCAGCGCCGTGGTCAGCCGGCGCATCCGGTCAAGCCCCAGCCGCCAGCCGACCGGCTCCAGCGACTCCAAGTAAGCGTCGGCCGCGATCAGCTCAGCTCGGCGAGTTCGGCGCGGTAGCGCTCGAGCTTGCCGCGCTCCTCCTCGACCACCTCGGCCGGTGCCTTGGCGACGAACCCCTCGTTGCTCAGTTTGCGCTCTCCCCGCTCGACCTCGGCGCGTAGCTCTTCGCGGCGCTTGTCGAGCCGCTCGGCGACCGCCCTGGCGTCGAGCTGGTCGGAGTCGAGGACCCGCACCGGACCGACCGAGGCGACGGGCTCGGCGCCGACACCGTCGAACTCGAAGCGCGAGAGGCGGGAGACGAAGGCCGGCGGCTCGACCCCGTCGATCACCGCCGGCAGGGTGGCACCGACCGGGACCCCGGCGAGGTCGCGCCAGGCGCGTAGCCGCTGGGTCAGGCGGATCCCGCTCTCGACGTCCCGCTCGGCGGCCTCGTCGCGCAGCGAGTCGTCAGCGACCGGGAACGAGTGCACGGCCAGGTGCCCCTTGCGCGCCGGGTGGTAGCTCCAGATCTCCTCGCTGACGAACGGCATCGTCGGGTGCAGCAGCCCCAGAACCCGCTCCAGCGCGTAGAGCAGCGTCGCCGAGACATCCTCCTCGCCGTCGTAGAGGCGGGGCTTGACGATCTCCAGGTACCAGTCGCAGAGGTCGCGCCAGAAGAACGAGTAGGCCTCCTGCACCGCGTGGGCGAAGTCGTAGGTCTCGAGCTTCTCGGTCACCGAGGCGATCGTCCCCTCCAGCCGCGAGAGGATCCAGCGGTCCTCGACGCAGGTCGGCCGTGGCGCCGGCTCGACCTCGGCGGCGTTGAGCAGGATCAGGCGGCTGGCGTTCCAGAGCTTGTTGGCGAGGTCGCGCCCCTGCTGCACCTTGGCGTCGGAGAAGCGCACGTCCTGGGTCGAGGACATCGCCAGCAGGCCGAAGCGCAGCGCGTCGGCGCCGTGGACGTCGATCTCCTCCAGCGGGTCGATCCCGGTCCCCAGGCTCTTCGACATCCGCCGCCCGTCGCGGGCCTGGATCACCGAGTGGACGTGGACGTCGCGGAAGGGGACGTCGCCGGCGAACTCGAGCCCGGTCATGATCATCCGTGCCACCCAGAGGAAGAGGATCTCGCGCGCCGTGGTCAGGAAACTGGTCGGGTAGAAGGCGCGCAGCTCGGGCGTGTCGTCGGGCCAGCCGAGCGTCGCGAAGGGCCAGAGCGCCGAGCTGAACCAGGTGTCGAGCACGTCCTCCTCCTGGCGCAGCTCGCCACCGCAGGCGCCGCAACGCTCCGGCTCCGACTCGGCGACGATCGTCTCGCCGCAGGCGTCGCAGTACCAGACGGGGATCCGGTGCCCCCACCAGAGCTGGCGCGAGACGCACCAGGGGCGGATCTCCCGCATCCAGTCGAGGTAGACCCGCTTCCACTGCGGCGGGGTGATGCTCACCTCGTCGCGTTCGACGACCTCGATCGCCGGCCGCGCCAGCTCGTCCATGCGGCAGAACCACTGCAGCGAGATCAGCGGCTCGATCCGCTCGCCCGAGCGGTGCGAGAAGGGGACCGAGTGGACGTAGGGCTCCTCGGCGCGGAGGCGGCCCTCATTGCGGAGCGCCTCGACCACCGCCTTCTGCGCCTCGGCGGCGGTCAGCCCGGCGAACTCTCCGGCCTCCTCGGTCATGCGGCCGTCGGGACCGATCACGCCGATCTCCTCGAGCTTGTGCTTGCGGCCGATCTCGAAGTCGTTGGGGTCGTGGCCCGGGGTGATCTTCAGCGCCCCGGTGCCGAACTCGACGTCGACGTGGTCGTCGGCGATGATCGGCAGCCGGCGGCCGACCAGCGGCAGCACGCAGTGCTTGCCGACCAGGTCGGCGTAGCGCTCGTCGTCGGGGTTCACGGCGACGGCGGTGTCGGCCAGCATCGTCTCCGGCCGCACGGTGGCGACGGTCAGCACCCGGTCGGAGTCCTCGACCGGGTAGTCGATCGAGTAGAGGACGTCCTCGACCTCGCGGTTCTCGACCTCGAGGTCGGAGATCGCCGAGTGCGAGCCTGGGTCCCAGTTGACCATGTAGTTGTCGCGGTAGATGTAGCCCTTGTCGAAGAGCTGCCTGAAGACGCGGTAGACGGCGCGGACGTAGCCCTCGTCCAGGGTGAAGCGCTCACGCTCGTAGTCGCAGGAGGCGCCGAGCCGCTTGTACTGCTCGACGATCCGCGAGCCGTACTCGGCTTTCCACTCCCAAACACGCTCGACGAACGCCTCGCGGCCCAGGTCGTGGCGGCTCTTCCCTTCTTTTTTCAGCTCTTTCTCGACCACCGCCTGAGTGGCGATCCCGGCGTGATCCGTTCCCAGGATCCACAAGGTGTTCTTCCCCCGCATCCGGTTCATCCGCACCAGCGCGTCCTGCATCGACCCGTTCAGCGCATGCCCCATATGCAGCGCCCCGGTCACGTTCGGAGGCGGGATCGCAACCGAAAAATTCTCCGCCGCAGTCCCCTCAGCCTCGGGATGGAAGTACCCCCCCTCCATCCACTCCGAAAAGATCCGCCCCTCTACCTCAGAGGGGTCGTACCGAGTCGTCTCCTCCAGCTTTTTCCGCCGCGCCGCGTCCACGCGGGCGAGTCTAGATAAGCGGCTTCGGTGGAGAGGGTGCCGGTGGGCACCCTCCTTCGACAGCTTTCCTCAGACGCTGTTCACCGAGTCCGCGAAAAACCTTGTACAGCACGGTTTTTCGCGGACTCGCTGGAAAGCTGATCTTCAGCAGCTGTCGAGAGGAGGGGCGGTGCCCCTCTCACAGAGGCTCCTGAGACCACAGCGGCGCCCCGCAGGACGATCAGCTGCGCGACGGTCTCTGGGAGAGGGGCACCCGTCCCTCCCCGACCGCAAGCTTTTAGGCGGATTCCTCGGAGAGGCCCGTGTCGGCCGGGCCGATGTCCTGCTGGACCGCCTCGGTGACCAGCGTCGGCCGGCGGCCCTCGCTGATCGTCTCCTTGGTGACGACGCACTTGGTGACGTCGCGCCGCGAGGGCAGCTCGAACTGGACGTCGAGCAGCGTCTCCTCGAGGATCGAGCGCAGGCCGCGGGCGCCGGTCTCGCGCTCCAGAGCCTTGTCGGCGATCGCCTCGAGGCTGTCCTCGGCGAAGACCAGCTCGATGTCGTCAAACTCGAAGAAGCGCTGGAACTGGCGGGTGAGCGCATGGCGCGGCTCGGTCAGGATCGTGCAGAGGTCGTCGCGGCTGAGCTGGTGGATCGCGGTGATCACCGGCAGGCGACCGATGAACTCGGGGATCAGGCCGTACTCGACCAGGTCCTCGGGCAGCACCTGCTCGAACCATTCACCGGTGTCCTTCTTCTTCCGCGAGGAGATTTCGGCGCCGAAGCCGATCCCGCGGTCGCCGATCCGCCGCTCGATCACCTTGTCGAGCTCGGCGAAGGAGCCGCCGCAGACGAAGAGGATGTTGGTGGTGTCGATCGTCAGGAACTCCTGGTGGGGGTGCTTGCGGCCGCCCTGTGGGGGCACCGAAGCGGTGGTCCCCTCGAGGATCTTCAGCAGCGCCTGCTGAACGCCTTCGCCGGAGACGTCGCGGGTGATCGACGGGTTGTCGGCTTTGCGCGCGATCTTGTCGATCTCGTCGATGTAGATGATCCCCGTTTCGGCTTTTTTGACGTCGAAGTCGGCGGCCTGGATCAGCTTCAGAAGGATGTTCTCCACGTCCTCGCCGACGTAGCCGGCCTCGGTCAGCGCGGTTGCGTCGGCAATCGCGAAGGGGACGTTGAGGATCCGGGCCAGGGTCTGGGCGAGCAGCGTCTTGCCGCAGCCGGTCGGTCCCAGCATCATGATGTTCGACTTCTGCAGCTCGACGTCGGTCTCGTCGGACTGGGCGATCTGGACCCGCTTGTAGTGGTTGTAGACGGCGACCGAGAGGGCGCGCTTGGCAGCCTCCTGGCCGACCACGTACTCCTGCAGGACGTCGTGGATTTCCTGCGGTTTCGGCAGGTTCTCGAGCTCGAATGCGGGCGGCGCGGTCAGCTCCTCGTCGATGATCTCGTTGCAGAGGTCGATGCACTCGTCGCAGATGTAGACGCCGGGGCCGGCGATCAGCTTTTTCACCTGACGCTGCGACTTGCCGCAGAAGCTGCAGAGGAGCTGCTCGTTCGAGTCTGAAGGCCGTGCCAGGGGAATCCCCTCCTAACGGGATCGATCAGTTACTTCCGGCGGCGCCCCAAAGCTTAGACAGGGACCTGCACCGGTTCGTGGGGTCCGTTTACGTCGCCTGGACGCCTGTCCCTGCTCGTGACGGCAGCCTTGCGTCCCGGTACCGTGACCGGATGGCCGAGATCGAGATCGCGCCGGTCGCCCTCGACGAGTTCGAGGAGCTGCTGCCGCTGATCGCGGCCTACCAGCGCTTCTACGAGGTGGCGGAGATCGACGACGAGCGCAACCGCGCCTTCTTCCGCCGCTTCATCGCCCCGAGCGAAGACGGGCTGCTGCTCGGCGCCCGCGGCGAGGGTCGGCTCCTCGGCTACGCATGTCTCTACTGGCACTTCAGCTCGCTGGAGGCGACCGAGTGCGTGCTGATGAACGACCTCTTCGTATCCGCGGATGCCCGGGGCGAGGGTGTCGGCCGGGCTCTGATCGAAGCCACGGCCGAGGTCGCCCGCGAGCGCGGTGTCCCCTTCGTCGAGTGGTCCACCGCCCCCGACAACCACACTGCTCAGCGCCTCTATGACACGACCGGCGCCGAGCGCAGCGAGTGGTTCAGCTACGAACTGCGCATCTGACCATCTAGCCGGTCGATCACCCTGAAGATCGCCTCGATCAGCGCTCGCCGCTCGTCCCGGTGTTCTTTCAGCTCGGCGAGGATGGCTTTGGTCTCGAGGGCACGTTCCTTTCGGAATTCGCGCATCTCCACCCGTTCCTCCTGCCACCGCGCATCAGCCTCTGCCCATCGTTTCTCCAGCATCGCGGTCAGGGCCTTCTGTTCCGCGGTGGCCGTCTCCTGCTTCTTCCTCGCCTCCTCGACCCCCGCTCGGGCAATTTCGGTGCGCGCAGCGCACTCGGCGAGGACTGCAGACAATTCCTTCATGGTCACAACCGAAATTCTGCCAGGGGCGACCATACGCGTCGCGCGCAGATTGGAGAGATTCCGCAACGCGTTAGCGTCGTCTCCGTGACCTTCACCCTGGAGCCGGTCGAGCGCGACGATCCGCGGGTTCTCGGCCTCTACGCCGACTTCATCCGCGAGGCCGACGGGCCGCTCGTCTACGACCGCGAAGAAGCTGAGATCGACCTCGACGAGGAGATCGCGAAGGGGCCGCCGACCGGCCTGGTGCCACCCAACGGTGTGCTCCTGCTTGCCCTTGCCGACGGCGAGCCCGCCGGTCTCGGCGGCGTCCGGCACCTCGACACCGAGATCGCCGAGGTGAAGAGCATGTACGTTGCCCCGGCCTACCGCGGCACCGGCCTCGGTCGCCGCATCCTCGCCCGGCTCGACCAGATCGCCATCGAACATGGCTGCCGGGCGATCCGCCTCGACACCTCCGACTACCTCACCCCGGCCGTCGACCTCTACCGCTCCGCCGGCTACCGCGAAGTGCCCGCCTACAACGAGAACCCGAAAGCCGACCTTTGGTTCGAACGGTCGCTGCTGGAGGACGACTAGCTGTAGCGGTCCCAGCTCCGCAGTGCCGCTTCCGGGTTGATCGGCACACCGCGCTCGTGAATCTCGAAGTGGAGGTGACAGCCGGTTCCGGCGGCGTTGCCGGTTTCGCCGACCACGCCGACGCCCTCCCCCTCCCAGACCCGCTCGCCCTGACTGACCGCGGCCGGCCGCGCCAGGTGGGCGTAGAAGTAGCTCCGCCGCTCCCCTTCGCCATGGATCAGCAGGTAGTTGCCGTAGAGCACGAGGTCGAACCCGCGGCGCAGCACCCGTCCGTTGCGCACCGCCACCAGCTTCGCCCCGCAGGCGGCGGTGACGTCGAAGCCTTCGTGGATACGCCCGCCGCTGCGCGGGGCGTGGTAGGTCCCGATCGCTCCTCGCAGGCCGTGGGCGCCCTGCACCGGGAAGACATGGCCGTAGTAGGAGATGCCGCCGTCGCGGCTGACGATCGCGGCCGAAGCGGGAGCGGCCAGGGCCGCGAGCACGACGAGGACGAAGGCGGCGGTGCGCCTCAGTGGTGCTCGATGACGCGGTCGACGATGTTGTACTCCTTCGCCTCGTCCGCGCTCATGAAGTAGTCCCGCTCGGTGTCTTTGGTGACCTTCTCGAACGGCTGACCGGTGTGCTCGGCGATGATCTCGTCGAGGCGGCGGCGGACGTCGATGATCTCTTTGGCGTGGATCTCGATGTCGGTCGCCTGACCCTGGAACCCGGCCGAGACCTGGTGGATGAGGATCTTCGAGTTCGGCAGCGCCATCCGCTTGCCGGCCGCGCCGCCGCTCAGCAGCAGCGCCCCCATGCTCATCGCGACGCCGACGCAGATCGTCTGCACGTCGGGCTTGATGAACTGCATCGTGTCGTAGATCGCCAGCCCGGCGTACACCGAGCCGCCCGGCGAGTTGATGTAGAGGCTGACGTCCTTGTCCGGATCGTCGGACTCCAGGTGCAGCAGCTGGGCGACGATCAGGTTGGCGATGTCGTCGGTGACCGGCGTGCCGAGGAAGATGATCCGCTCGCCAAGCAAGCGCGAGTAAATGTCGAACGCCCGCTCCCCACGGGACGTCTGCTCGACCACCATCGGCACCAGAGGACTCATCGCTCGGGACTCTATAGAGGAGATCTGACGGGCGAGACTCAGTCGCTGCCTGGGGTCCAAAGGCCGCCGGATTTGGCGTCGCCTTGGCCCTCTGGCGCGAGGAGTTTCTCCCGCGCCTCGGCTTTCTCCTGGCGCGCGTCGGCCTCCTCTTTGGGGATCGGCTTGGCGGCGTCGGCCACCAGCTCGATCGCCTTGCGGGCCTGAAGGTCTTCGCGGATCAGCGCGTCGCGCCCGTTCTGGCGCAGCCGCTCGAGCAGCTTCTCGGGGCTGGTGCGCTCGTGTTCGGCGCTGTGCTCGAGCGCCTCGATCATCTCCTCCTCGGTGACCTCGATCCCCTCCGCCTCGGCGATCGCCGTCACCACCGCCTCGCGCTTCAGCTCCTTTTCCGCGTCCGGCTTGGTTTCCTCGATCAGCTCGTCGCGGGATTTGCCCTGCATCTGCAGGAACTGGTTCGGGTCCATGCCGCGGCCGGCGAGCTGGCGTTCCATCCGCTCCCAGCGTTCGGTCGCCCGCGCGGTCGCCAGCTCGTCGGGCACCTCGACCGTCGCCGCCTCGACCGCAGCGTCGATCGCGGCCATCCGGAAATCTTCCTCGGCGCGGCTGCCGAGCGCGGTGCCGACTTTCTCGCGGATGTCGCCGCGCAGCTCCTCCAGCGTGTCGAACTCGGAGGCCTCGGAGGCGAAGTCGTCATCGAGCTCCGGCAGGACTTTCTCCCGCACCTCTTTGACCTTGACTTTGAAGACCGCGTCCTTGCCGGCCAGGTGCTCGGCCTGGTAGTCGGCCGGGAAGGTCACCTTCACCTCGCGCTCCTCGCCGGCCCCAGCGCCGACCAGCTGCTCCTCGAAGCCCTCGATCAGCTGACCCGAGCCCAGCGCCAGCAGGTAGTCCTCGGCGGCACCGCCCTGGAAGGCGGCGTCGTCGACGAAGCCCTGGAAGTCGATCAGCAGCGAATCGCCCTCGGCGCCGGCGCGCTCGACCTGCTCCAGCCGTGCGAACCCCTCGCGGATCCGGTCGACCTCGGTGTCGACGATTTCGTCGGGCACCTCTTTCTCCTCTTTGCCGACCTCGAGCCCTTTGTAGGTGCCGAGCTGGGCCGCCGGCCGCACCCCGACCTCGAACTTGAAGTTGAGCGGCTCACCCTCGGCCTCGGGCATCGAGGCCATGTCGATGCTGGGATCGCCGATCGGGCTGACCCCGGAGTCGAGCAGCGCCCGTTCGTACCACTCGGGGAGGGCGTCGCGGATCGCCTCCTGCAGGACCGGCCCGAAGCCGAGCCTCTGGATGACCAGCGAGGACGGTGCCTTGCCGGCGCGGAAGCCCGGCAGGCGCATCTCTTTCGCCATCGCGCGGGCGGCGCGGGAGATGGCCTTCTCCACGTCGGCGGCGGGAACCTCGACCTCGACCTCGACGCGTGAATTGGGCAGCTCTTTGAGGGTCGTCTTCATTGCGGGTGACCCTAGCGATAGCGGCGTTGGGACAGCATCGTCCGCAGCGCCACCGCGAAGTCGATCGCGAAGGCCAGCCCGCGTCCCACCGGGCCGGTCACCAGCCACGCTCGCACCCGCTCGTCCGCCGCTCGCATCGGTCTCATTCGCCGGCGTATTCCAGCAGGGACGAGTCGACCAGCCACTCGACGGGGGCGTGGTCGTCGGTGTAGACCTCGCCGCCGGCGAGCCGCGGTCCCAGCGCCGCGGCCGCCCGCCGGGCTTCCGGTCGCAGCGCAGCCGGCAGCGATCCGAGGTTCGCCCGCAGCCGCGCCGCCGAGAAAGTTCCCTCGCCGGCGACCAGCAGCGTGTTGGTCTCCTCGATCGGCCAGCGCAGCACCCGCGGGAAGGCCGCCGCCATCGTCCGCCCCAGGACCCGCTCGAGCTCGCGCGCCCCCTCGGGGTGGCCGACGTTGACGATCGCGATCCCGCCCGGTGCCAGCCGTTCGCGCACCAGCTCGAAGAACTCACGGGTGGCGAGATAGAACGGGATGTAGGGCTGGCGGTAGGCGTCGACCATCACCGCGTCGTAGCCTCCCGCCGAGCGCTCCAGCCAGGGGCGCGCGTCCTCGCTGAAGACCTCCATGCTGGGATTGCGGAGGTCCAGGTAACGGCGGCCCAGCTCGGTCAGCTCGGGGTCGATCTCCACCGCGTCGACCGCGGTGGTCGGGAAGAAGTGGCCGAAGGAGCGGGCGACGGTGCCGCCGGCGTTGCCGAGGATCGCGATCCGGCGCGGCGGCCGATCGCTCGCCGCCGCGGGCAGGACCAGGTGGCCGTCCCAGTAGTCGCCGGTCAGGTAGGAGCCCGGCCGGTAGAGCGAGTGGACCGCCTGGCCCTCGTTCAGCTCCAGCACCCGGGTGCCGTCGTCGCGTTCGATCACCCGCGCGTACTGGTGCGTGGTCTCCGCCTCGAAGAGAACGCGGCCGTCGGCGTCGGCCTTGATCGTCCCGACTGGGAGCGCCAGCGCCGCCAGCAGGCAGAGGGGCACGGCCAGCGCCCTCGCTCCCACCCCGGCCGCCGCGACCAGAGCCAGCGCCAGGGCGAAGGCGAGAAAGGTCCGCTGCGTCCCCAGGACGGGGATGAAGACGAGGGCCGAGACCATCACCCCGACCAGCGAGCCGGCGGTCGAGATCGCGTACAGGCGGCCGACCACCTCGCCCGAGCTGCCGACCTCGCCGACCGCCAGCCGCACCGCCCACGGCGCCGCCGCCCCGAGCAGGGTCACCGGCACCGCGACAAGGACCAGGACCCCGAACAGCGAGCCGGCGAAGCCGCCGACCGAGACCGTGTCGAAGGCGTCGACCGAGAAGCCGAGGAAGGGACGGGCCGCAAAAGGCACCAGGGCGATGAGCACCGCCGCCGCCAGGACCACGAAGCAGAGCGGACGCAGGCGCGGGTAGCGGTCGGCGTAGCGACCGCCGAACCAGTAGCCGGCCGAGAGGGCGACGAGGACGACGCCGATCGTGTTCGCCCAGACCACGGTCGAGGCGCCGAAGTAAGGAGCCAGCAGCCGCGCCGCGGCGATCTCGACCCCGAGGCTGGAGGCGCCGACGACGAAAACCAGCAGCGACAGCAGACGGCGGTCAGCCCGGGTGGTCGTCGCCGTCACCCCCGGCACCGACGAGCTGCCGTTCGAGCCGCTCCGCCTGGCCGGCGGCGACCGCGCGCTGGGCCCGCGCCTCGTCGAGCTCGACCCCCCGCTCCAGCGCCAGGTCGAGCAGCCGCTGCTTCTCGATCCCTTCGCGCGAGACTTCGAAGAAGACCCAGGCCAGCAGGCCGAGGCCGAGGAAGGTCCCCTCGACCATCATCACCACACCGGCGGTGCTCTGGTCGGCCAGCGGCGAGATGTTCCAGTAGGCCTCGCCGGCCGCGTACTTCGGGTAGAGCACCGACCCCGACCACATCAGCACGTTGCCGAGGATCGCCCCGGCGAACCGCACCGCGATCACGTAGCCGACCTTCCAGGCGGCGTTGAACCAGGCCGGCTTCGGCAACGGGCCGAAGATCGGCATCCACATCAGGCAGCCGAAGAAGATGAAGCTGCCGTGCTCGACCAGGTGGAGGAAGGCGCCGCCGTAGGCCGCGTCGTAGAGCGCCGGGATGTGCCAGAAGTAGAAGTTGAGCGCCCACAGGGGGAAGGCGACCAAAGGGTGGGCGAGGATCCGCAGCTTGTCGAAGACGGGGATCGCGAGGATCGGCTGCAGCAGCGGTCCGGTCAGGCCGAGGACCAGCAGCAAGGTCGCCAGGTCTCCCAGCATCAGGTGCTCGACCATGTGCGCGATCACCAGCTCCTCGGCGACGTGGGAGATCGGCGAGGCGAGGGCGAGGGCAATCAGCAGCAGCCCGGAGGCGAAGCAGAGCTGGCGCCAGAGTGGCACCGGACGCCCTTTCGCCGCCAGGGTGAGCGACCGTTTCGCGTAGAGGATCGCGACGACCAACAGCGGCAGCAGCTCCAGCGGCGCGAACGCCGCCTCGACGTGGGCGAGCGGAAGATGCATCGGATTCAGCGTAGCCCGCTGCTAGCTTGGCCTGGCCCTTGAGCTCCCAGAACCACCGCTTCCCCCCGATCGGGAGCTACGGCTTCCTCTCCGACTGCCACACCGCGGCCCTCGTCTCCTTCAACGGCAGCGTCGAGTGGCTCTGCTGCCCGCGCTTCGACTCACCGAGCGCCTTCGCCGCCCTGCTCGACCGCGGCGCCGGCCAGATGTCGCTGCGGCCGAAGGGCGTGATCGTCCCGATCAGCCGCCGCTACTCGCCGGGGACGCTGGTGATCGAGACCACCTGGGTCACCGAGACCGGCTGGGTGGTGGTCAAAGACGCGCTGACGATCGCCGACTGGGCCCCGGCCGGCGACGGCGGCGAACGCAAAGGGCGACCGGAAACCGCACACGAGTCGGACCGCTCGCTACTGCGGACGATCACCTGCATCGACGGCGTGGTCGAGATGGAGATGGAGTGCCTTCCCCGCTTCGAGTACGGCGTCGAAGGCGCGCGCTGGAGTGGTGGCGATCTGGGCGAAGCGGTGGCCACCGCCGGCGACGGCACCGAGCTGCTGCTGACCAGCGACATGGAACTGGAGTTGAGCGAGGGCGCGGCCCGGGGCACGGTCACCCTGCGCGAAGACGAGACCGCCTTCTGCGCCTTGACCTGGAGCGACGGCGACCTCGGGGGGCCCCGCAGCGCCCCCGAGGCACTCGAGCGGATCGACTCGACCGAAGAGTTCTGGCGCGAATGGCTGCGCGCCGGCAAATTTCCCGACCACCCCTGGCGGATCCATCTGCAGCGCTCGGCGCTGGTCCTCAAGGGTCTCACCTACGCCCCGACCGGGGCGATCCTCGCCGCCGCCACGACCTCGCTGCCGGAGACGCCGGGGGGAGAACGCAACTGGGACTACCGCTTCAGCTGGATCCGCGACTCGACCTTCAGCCTCTGGGCCCTGCACACGCTCGGCTTCGACCAGGAGGCGCGGGACTTCATGCGCTTCATCGTCGACGTCTGCCACGACCGTCCGGACCTGCAGATCATGTACGGGATCGGCCACGAGCGCGATCTCGAGGAGAAGACGCTCGACCACCTCTCCGGCTACGGCGGGGCGAAGCCGGTGCGGATCGGCAACGGCGCCTACGACCAGCGCCAGAACGACGTCTGGGGCTCCCTCCTCGACTCCATCTACATCCACGAAAAGGCGCTGCGCGGGAGCGGCACCCAAACCGACCGCGAACTGATCCGCTACCAGGTGGAAGCGGCGATCGAGGCCTGGCCCCGCCCCGACCAGGGAATCTGGGAGTCGCGCGGCGAGCCGCAGCACTACGTCTCTTCGAAGCTGATGATCTGGGTCGCGGTCGACCGCGGCGCCCGCCTCGCCCGCACCATCGGCTTCGACGGCCTCGCCGAGGAGTGGCAGGCGAAGGCCGACGAGTTCAAGGCCGAGATCCTCGAGCGCGGCGTCCGCGACGGGGTCTTCCGCCAGCACTACGAGACCGACGCCCTCGACGCCTCGCTGCTGCTGATCCCGCTGTTCCGCTTCCTGCGGCCCGACGACCCCCGGGTGCGCGACACCGTCAACGCGATCGCCGCCGAGCTGAGCGAGAACGGACTCGTCTGCCGCTACAAGGTGGAAGAGACCGACGACGGCCTGCAGGGCAAGGAGGGGACCTTCCTGATCTGCTCCTTCTGGCTCGTCTCGGCGCTCTCGGAGATCGGTGAGCCTCGCCGCGCCCGCGACCTTTGCGAACGGCTGCTGGAGGCGGCGGGCTGGCTCGACCTCTTCGCCGAGGAGCTCGACGCCGAGTCCGGCCAGCACCTCGGCAACTTCCCCCAGGCTTTCACCCACCTCGCCCTAATAAATGCGGTCTCGCACGTGATCGCCGACGAGCAGCGCGGGGACGGTGGCTACACGGCGGTCTTTACCGAGATGGGCGGCGTTCGCGAGGGCTGAACCCCATTCGCCGTCGTAGACAAAAGATCTACAGACAATAGGTCCCCAATTCTCTATATTGATCGGCGGTCATGGCACCGCTGGATCTACCCAAAGAAGAGAAGCTGCTGGATGCCCTCGGGCACCCGCTGCGACGCGACATCCTGCGCGCGATGGCGGACGGCAAACCGGCCAGCCCGCGCGAGCTGTCGGAGGCGCTGTCTCAGCCGCTCAGCAACGTCAGCTACCACGTCCGGGTCTTGGTCCAAAGTGAGGCCGTAACGCTTGTGAGAACCAAGCCGACCCGCGGCTCGATCCAGCACTTCTACCGCAGCACCGTGCAGGCACCGTGGGCGCGCCAGGTTCTCGGCGTGGGAACAACCGATTTGGAGGGCGCCAGGGAGAAGCCCAAGGGCGGAGGCGCCTCCACCTAGTCAGGGGGAAGCGAATGAACGTTTGCGATGAGAGCAGGACCACTTTGGCCGAAGACGAGAGGGTCGAGTCAGCCGTGTTGCGCCAGCTGCTGGAGCTGCACCCGACCCGGCTGACGCTGGCGGAGCTGGTCAGGGAGCTCGGCGGCGACCAGGACGAGGGCGGCGGCTTCGCCGCGCGGGACGCGGTCGAACGCGCGGTCCGCGACCTGGGCGCAGTCGGCCTGCTGCACCGGGACGCCCGCTTCGTCGAGCCGACCCGCGCGGCGCTGCGCTTCAGCGATCTGCTCGACAGGTAACGATCCAGCGAAAGTCGGCGCGCAGTCGCGAGCGCAGCTCTTCGGCGGCTGCGGTCGCGGCCGGGGCGCCCGCGGCGGAGACGAGGATCACCTCGGTGGCGGGGAAGTCGCCGAGCTGGTCTTCGACCGCCTGCACCACGTCCTCGTCACCGACCCGGGCCTCGGCCTCGACGCCGGCGGCGGCCAGCGCGGCGACGCTGATCACCAGGCGTCGCTGGGCGTCGCGGCGGGCGGCCTCGACGTCAGAGGCCCAGCGATCGAGGAAGCCGATCTGGGCCGGCGCCAGAACCATCACCGCGGAGTCCCCCGCGGCGGCCGCGGAGATCTGCTCGACCGCCGCGGGATCCTCGAGCGGGTCGGCGATGACGACGAGCAGCCGCTGCTCGGCAGGCGGCGCCGCGGCGGGCTCGATCGCCCCGCGCGGCCGTTGCCTCACCGCCACGACGACGAGCGCGCCGGCGACCAGCGCTCCGATCGGCAGCCCTACAGAGGGACCGACCAGGAGAAAAGAGAGAGCGATGGGGACGACGATGGCGGCGACGATCAGAGGCAGCTTCCAGGGGCTCACCCCCAAAGCCTCGCAGGCACGCCACCGCCGTCCCGAACCTCAGAGGCTTCAGGTCCCCTTGATGATGGCCACCGAAGTGACGCGGCCCTGCACGGTTCCGATCTTCACGATCAACACCTCCCCTCTCCCTTGCTTGCTGCGCCGCCCGTCTGCGGCGACCACTCGAAAGTGATTGAGCATTATTACTAGAAAAGATTCCAGCAATCAAGATGGCGCCAGCAAACCTCGTCAATAATCGGAAAACGCGGGAGCGTTGTGAAAATCCTGATCGACGGGATGTAAAGTCTTGGTATCGGCCATATCCCTAGCAACGACCTAAGGAAATACGGCCTTGCCGAAGACGAAAAACAAAAAAGAGGGCGTCGAACAGATAGTCGCGAAAGCGTTCGCCCACCCGCTGCGCGTGCAGATCCTGATCATTCTGAATGAAAAGGTCGCGAGCCCAAACCTGCTCGCCCAGCAACTCGACCAGAGCCTCAACCTGGTCGCCTACCACGTCCGCGTGCTGGAGAAATACGACTGCATCGAGCTGGTCGACACGAAGCAGCGTCGCGGCGCCACCGAGCACTTCTACCGTGCCACCCGCCGGCAGTTCCTGAGCGACGACGAATGGGCGCGGATGCCGGAGAGTCTGCGGCCCGGCATGGCCGGAGCGATGCTGAAATCGGTCTTCGAGGACATCGAGGCCGCCGCCAAGAGCGGCACTCTCGAGGAGGTCAACGACGTCCACCTGAGCCGCACCCCGATGGTCGTCGACAAACAGGGTTGGTCCGACGTCTCGACCCTGCTCAAAGGGACGCTCGAGCGCCTGCTGGAGATTCAGACCGAAGCCTCCGAAAGGATCGCCGAGGGCGAGGAGGAGGGCATCCTCTCGAAAGTCCACCTCCTGCACTTCAAGTCGCCGGCACCGGGCGAGACCTCCGACCAGACCGCTTCCTAGTCATCCGAGCCGCGGCGCCGCTCCCAGTCGAGCGGCGCCGTCGGCCCGGCAATCTCGCCCGCTATCGTTGGCCGGCGGCGAAACTTCGCCGTTCGCGCTGCACAGCTTCGGACTGACGCTCTCAGGGCAGCGACGTTGCACAGGTATTGCCGCCTAATCCGAACGACGCTGCGATGAGCGAGGAGACCAAAGACCAGTCCAGCCCGGGTCCCGGCGAGGGCCTGGCAAACGAGCGCGCCCTCTGGGCGCGCTTCGTCAAAGACCGCGATCCCGCGATCCGCGAGGAGCTCGTCCGCCGCTACCTCCCTTTCGCCAAGAACCTGGCCCTGCGCTACCGGGGGGCAAGCGAGTCCTTCGACGACCTCCTCCAGGTCGCGAGCCTGGGTCTCGTCAACGCGATCGATCGCTTCGACCCCGACCGCGGCGCCCCGTTCACGGCGTTCGCCTCGCCGACGATCCTCGGCGAGCTGAAGCGCCACTTCCGCGACCGGGTCTGGACCGTGCGCGTACCGCGCGGCCTGCACGACCGCATGGCGGAGGTCGACAAAGCGATCTCCGAGCTGACCGTCGAACTGCAGCGCTCGCCCACGGTGCCGGAGATCGCCGGCCGGCTCGAATGCGATCCGACCGACGTGCTCGAGGTGCTGGAGGCGAACCACAACCGACGCCCGCTCTCGCTCGACCGCCCCGTCGGCGGCGAGGACTCCGAAGAATCGCCGGCTTCGGAGTGGGTCGGCGACGAAGACGCCGGCTTCGAGTTGGTCGAGGACAAACTGGCGCTGGAGGGGGCCCTCCCCCATCTCGACGAGCGTGAGCGCCTCGTCCTGCAACTGCGTTTTGTCGAGGACCTGACTCAGTCCCAGATCGCCGAACGGATCGGCCACTCCCAGATGCACGTCTCCCGAATCCTCCGCCGCACCCTGGAGCGGATCAGGGCCGAGGTGGCCGAGCAGAGCCGCGCCGCCAGCGAGACCGAGTAGGTCGCTGGTCTGAGAGGGGAGGGATGCCCCTCCCCCAATCCGCATTTGCAGGACGACTCAGGGTCAAGCCTCTAGAGAGAAGGAGACCTTCTCCTTGAAGCGTCTGACTGAGTTCGATTGCTGGGTGTGCCGGCAGGGGTCTCCTGGGCACTCAACAGCGAGCCATAGCGAGATGTGCCCAGGGGACCCCTGCCGGCACACCCCCCACCAGCGCCTACTTCTTGGAGAAAGAGGAGATGCCGACGACGAGGTACTCGCCTTCGTCGCCGTCCTCGATCCGCAACTCGTCGGTGAGCTTCTCCAGGGAGCCGCCGACCTCGGGCAGCTCGAAGCTTTCGCGCAGGCGCTCGGCGCCGCCATGGGTCATCGGGCCGACCTTCAGCTCGATCCCCTCCGGCAGCTCGGCGATGCTGAGTGAGACGTGGCCGTCGGTGAAGCCCTGCGGGGCCCGGGCGGAGATCGCGTCGCTGAGCAGCATCGTGTCCGAGAGCCGGTCGACGCTGATGTCCTGCCGCGCCGCCAGGGCCGAGAGGGCGCGGCTGAGGACCGGTCCGACGATCTCCGGCGGGCCGACCCTGATCCGGGTCTCCTCGTCGGCGGTGACCGTGAAGGTGGAGCCGGTGACAGCGCCGTCCTCGCGCGCCTGCAGCGGCAGGTGCATGCGGATCTCGGTGCCCTTTTCGGCGCCGCCCTTGATCTCGAAGCTGCTGGAGAGCGCCGCGATCAGGGTCAGCCCGATCCGCAGGCTGGGCCGCTCGATGTCGGGCCGCGGGCGGATGCCGGTGCCGTGATCGCGGATCACGACGGTCAGCCCCGCGAGATCGCTTTCCGCCTCGACCTCCAGCGGCCCGGGCTCGCTGCCGGCGTAGGCGTGGACGACGACGTTCATGCAGGCCTCGGTGACGACCGTCTTCAGATCGGCGAGCGAGGCCTCGTCCATGCCCAGGCGTTCCGCCAGGCCGGCGAGGGCGTGGCGAACCACGGCCACGTTCTCGGCCCGGGCGGGAAGGGACATTTGCAGCCCCGAGCGGTCGTTGGTTGAGCTATCCAAAGTTTCAGCCTGCCCCCAGGAGCATCGAGGCTCTTAGATCGAGCGCGAGCATAACCGGCTGTCTCGCATCAAAGGCTGCTTACCCCTGCTGCCTGGCAGCAAAACAGCATGCAGACGAGTCGCCCCACTGCGGTAGCATCGAGCCGTGAACCCCGCCCCGTTCGAGGCAAAGGCCGGCGACCTGGAAAACGGCGTGCGGACGATCTCCGTTCGCGGCGAGCTCGACCTCAGCACTGCTCCCGAGCTCGAGGGACCCCTCGACCAGGCGCTCGAGAGCGACGAGGGATCGGTACTCATCGATCTCACCCAGTGCGAGTTCATCGACTCGACCGGGATCGCGCTCATCGTCCGCGCCTGGCAGCGGCTGCAGAACGGCGACCACGGGCGCTCGTTGGTGCTCTGCAGCCAGAACGACCAGGTGCGCCGCGTGCTGGAGATCACTGGTCTCGAGCTCTCGATCCCGGTGCACCCGACCCGGGACGAGGCGATGGCCGCACTCAGCGCCTGACGCCTCTCCTCGCTTCCCCACAGTTCAGTCGTCACATAGCTGTATAGAGGCGCCTCGCCTGGGGTAGCCGATGGTGATGTCCCCCGCCCCCCGCCGTCCCCGCCTGCCCCGGGAGCTGTTTGAGACCCGCAGCCACGCCTGGCACTCGCTGGGCCTGGGCGACGAGCTGGCGCCCAAGTTCTCCAAACGCCAATTCGGCGGCCTGCTCGTGGCGCTGCTGGTGATCGCCGGCACCCTCTTCGTCTACTACCAGCGCAAGGAGATCGCCCCCGGCTACGGGCAGTGGATCCGACTCGGGACCGCTGTCGTCCTCGCCGTCGTCGGCTCGGTTGCCGCCCACTGGCTGGTCCGCGGGCTCTCCCCCCGCCTCTACCGGCGCCTCGACCCGGCAACGGCCGGCACCGCCGGCTTCGTCGTCCGCCTGCTGGTCACGGCGGCCGTGGTTGTCTTCGCCCTGCGGATCGCCGGCGTCAACGCCAGCACCCTGGCGGTGGGAGGCGCCTTCACCGCGGTCCTCCTCGGCCTCGCCGCCCAGCAGGCGATGAGCGGCATCTTCGCCGGCATCGTCCTGCAGAGCACGCGGCCGTTCCGGGTCGGCGAACGGGTGCGGCTTGTCGGCGGCGCCCTGGCCGGCTCGCTGGAGGGCACCGTGACCTCGCTCGGGCTCTTCTACACCACCCTGAGCCAAGGAGCCGACCGGCTGATGGTTCCCAACAACGTCCTCCTCAGCCTCGTCGTGGTGCCGCTGCGCGAGCCCGAGAAAGTCGATGTCCGGGTGCGCTTCCCAGCGCAGGCGAACCCGCGAGAGATAGAGGAACGATTGCTGCAGGCGATCACCGTCCCCACCCGTTACAAACCCAGCGTCTCGCTCGAGGAGATGGACGGCGACGTGGTCGTCTTCCGCGTCAACGCCACGCCACTGCGGGCCGAGGACGGGTCGCAGCTGGCCGAGGAGGTGCTCGACGCGTTGCGGCGCTCGGAACCCGCGACGGCGGAATCCGCAAGGCCGTGACGGTCGGTCCCTAGTCGATCGCGAAGATCACGATCGCCGCGTTGACGAGGACCGCAAGCGGCGTGATCGTCAGCGACGCGGTGTGGAAGAACCTGGCGAAGCGGCCGCGGTAGCCGATCGACTCGAAAAGGGTGAGGCCGACAACGTGGGCGAGGTTGATCAGGGCGGTGCCGATCGCGATCAGGATCGCGGCCGCCGCCCAACCCGACTTCGCCTCGCTGCCCGAGGCGGCAACCGCGGCGAGCACGCCGGCGACGATCGTGCCGAGGATGCCGACGACGATGCCGAGGAAGTCGCTCCGGGTCATCCCGGGGACGTAGGCGCCGCCGGCTACTTCCCTGCCCTCGAGGGGGTTGACCGTTCCCTGCCCGGTCTCCTCGACGTCGACGACGTGATCAGCGTGCTCGTCGTCGCCGGTCTCGACCATCACGACCCGCAGCGGCGGCTCGATTCCCTCCTGGGCCCGCTCCAGCATGCCCTCCTCGTACCACTTCGACTGCTCCTCGCAGTGCTCGAAGATCAGGACCTCGTCGGCTGGCGCCTTCAACAGCGCGTCCTGGGCCGCCTGCACCGGGTCGGGGTCGCCGACCTCGCCGTCGACCTCGATACCCCGCTCGCGCAGCATCCCCAGCGCCCGCTCCAGCCGCACCTCGGCTTGGCCCCTGGGCTCGTCGACGTCACCCATCGTGTGTCGGAAAGCGGTTGCCTCGACGGCGGGAACGACGATCCTCAGCTCGACCCCATCGCTGTCGGCGTGGGCGAGGATCTCCTCCACCGGCTCGGAGCCGTGCAGGTTGTCGGTCAAGACCGCGATGACTCGGCGCGCCATGGCTGGCCTCCTACTCGTCGTCTTGGCGGATCGACTCGTCGGCGTCCCGGGGAATCTCTTCGTCCGCTTCGCCGTAGGTGGCGTCGCTCGGCTCCTCCGGCGGCGGCGCGTCGCTGTCGGGGAAATGTTTCTGGTCGCCATGCTCGGCGTTGTCAACCAAATCCTCCTCGGCCAGCTCGAAGCCCTCGGCCTCGCCCTCCCCACCCTCGACGACCGGCCGCTGGGCGGGGTCCTCGACGTGGTCTTCTGGCGTGGGGCCGCCGATCCGCGCCGCTTCCGCGGCTGCCGCCTCGGCCTCTTCCTCGGCGATCGGGTCCCGCTCTGGGTTGGTCTCCATCATGACTCCTTCCTCTCTCCCCAGGCGCCGGTGGGAACCTCATTCTCGTGGTGAGGTTGGCGGCCCGGGGCCTCCGGTGGGGCCAGCTTCTCATCCGCCCGGCGGCTGAGGCCGGCGTAGGCGAGGAAGGCGACGAGGCCGACCAGGAAGAAGACCAGGGCGAAGATCGGCGACCAGGCGACGGCGATCAGGGCCAGGATGACGATCAGGACCAGCGGGATCACGTACATGCCCGGCGGGTACCCCTGGCGCCCAGGCACGAAACGCGCCTGCCGTTTTCCGCTTCCCGGCCGAGGGGTAGTCGCATAGGTGGCAAGCAACGCAATCGCGAGGAGTGACGATGGGAACGCAAGAGGCCGGGCACGTAACCGGCACCAAGGACAAGGACTACAACGTCATCTGGTTCACCGAGCAGTGCCTCAGCAACGTGCTGCGGCTCGAGACTTACGTCGAAGACGCGGATCGTGAGGGCGACTCCGATCTCGCCGACTTCTTCCGCCGCGCGCAGGAGACCAGCAAAAAGGGCGCCGAGCAAGGCAAGGAGCTGCTGCGCTCGCGCCTGGGCGCCTGAGCCTGAGGGATGCCGACCCGGTCGGCGCCGGCTTAGGAGCCGGTGCTGACCGAGGCGGTGCTGGCCGTGCGACCGGCGAGCCAGCCGGCGGTGGCGCCGAGGAGGCCGCCGAGGCCGAGCAGGGCGACGGCGCGCATCGGGTCCCGCCGCAGCTTCGAGACGGTCCCGTGAGCGGTGTGCTTGGCGGCGCTCCTGGCCGCCTTCTTCGCGACTGCTTTCTTGATGCTTGGCATGTCAGCCCACTACCCCAGGAGTAGACGACTATGCGACTCAACGCGATCCTCGACGTCGACGGGACGCTCGTCGACACGAACTACCACCACGCCCTCGCCTGGCACCGGGCCCTGCGCGCCCACGACCAGCAGGTGCCGATCTGGAGGGTCCACCGCCACATCGGCATGGGCGGCGACCAGATCCTCGACGCCCTGATCGGCGAGGAGGCGGCGGCGAAGCAGGGTGACGCGATCCGCGAGGCGGAGGGCGAGGCCTACGGCGAGCTGATCGGCGAAGTCGAACCGATGGCGGGAGCGCGCGAGCTGCTCGAGAGGCTGCGCGCCGAAGAGGCGACGGTGATCCTCGCCAGCTCCGCCAAGCAGGATGAGGTCGACCAGTACCTGGACCTGCTCGACGCCCGGGAGCTGGTCGACGACTGGACCACCTCGGCCGACGTCGAGCGGACCAAGCCCCACCCCGACCTGGTTCATGCCGCGCTCGAGAAGGCGGGTGATGGAGCGTCGGTAATGGTCGGCGACTCGGTCTGGGACGTGAAGGCGGCGGGGGCGGCGGATGTCCCCACGCTCGCCGTCCTCACCGGCGGCTTCTCCGAGGCCGAGCTGCGCGAAGCCGGAGCCGTGCAGGTGGTGGAATCGATCGACGAGCTCGATTTCGAGTCGCTATTTGCGGAGTCGGATCGAAGCTGAAGGTTGGCCGTTCCTCTCCGATCGGAGAGGTTGCCTGGATCGAACCGCGACTCACCAAGGCGATGTCCCACCCGATGCGGATCGAGATCCTGCGAAAGCTGCAGAGGGGCGTCGCCAGCTCGACCGAGCTATCGAAGGAACTGGGGGCCCGCCCCAAGGTGGTTGCCTACCACGTCAAGGTGCTGGTCCAGTACGGCTGCCTGGAACTGATCCACAGCGCCCCGCGGGGGGGCGCCGTGGAGAGCTACTTCGGACTTCCGGACTAGCTCTTAGATTCGCCCGAGCGCGACTTTTCCTTGTTCACGGTGCGGGCGGCGATCTCCTCGGAGCGCTTGGTCGAGCGCCCCGCTTCCTTCTCGCTCTGCTTGACGTGTTTGTACTGCCGGTCGCGCTTGCTGCCTTTTTTCACTCCACGCGGTGGCATCTAATACACCCCCTCGGCGAAGGCGATCTTCTTCCCCTGCAGGCGGTCGGACATACGACGTGCCCCTTTGTCTTTCTTACCGGATCTCTACCGCCCGGCTACCCCTCGGCTCGGGGGACAAAACGGGGGAAGATCCCGCCTGGGGACGCTTCCAGCCGAGCTCGAAGACCAGGGGGACCTGGACCTTGTCTTTAGCCAGGCAACGTGGGCATGAGGTCCATGAAGAGGCTGCCTGAGCCGAGTATCCACTGCCGCAGTTGTCGCAACGAAACATGATCTTTTTCTCCTCTGCGTCTAACCCTGTCGAGTGGCTTCCTACCCATGGGACAAGGCGAAAAACAGCAGTTCCCCGGAATGAGGTAGGCGGTAGCGCCAACGAGCAACCGGGTAGCTTGAGCTGGGATGCAAGGGCCGCAGGAACTGGAGCTGTGGCGCTATCTGCAGAGCCAGCGCGATCTCGCGGCACGCCTGATCGAAGGCGACTCGCTCGACCAGGTGGCGCCTCGCTTCCTCGAAATCGTCGCCGACCTCCTCCGCTGGGAGGCAGGCGCGCTCTGGGAAGTGACCGGCGAGGAGGAGCCCCTGCGGCTGGTCACGGGCTGGAGCACGGCCGACCTCGACGCCCGGCCGCTCTGGCGGCGCAGCCGCGAGCTTAGCTTCATGAAAGGGACCGGCCTTCCCGGCGACGCCTGGCGCAGCGGTCAGATCGCCCTCGCCCCCGACTACCGCGACTACCCGACGCCCGCGCCGCGCTACGAGGTCTCGGCCGAGTTGGGCCTCGAGGCGGCGCTGGCGATCCCGGTGCCAACCGGCCCACCGGACAACGTCCTCGCGATCGCCGAGTTCCACACCACCTCCTTCAACCCCACCTCGGAGGAGCTGATGGCCCTGCTCTCCGGCTTCGCCGAGCAGCTCGGCACCTTCATCGCCCGGCGCCGGGCGGAGGCCAAGAGCGCCGAAGCCGAGCGCCTCCGCAACCACCTCGCCGAGGTCGTCCGCGGCACCCAGGACGCGGTGCTGAGCAAGGACCTGGACGGGATCGTCACCAGCTGGAACCCGGCGGCTGCCCGCCTCTACGGCTACAGCCCCGAGGAGGCGATCGGCCGCCACATCTCCTTCCTCGTCCCGCCCGACCACAAAGACGAGGAGAAAGCGATCCTCGAGCGGGTGAAGCGGGGCGAACGGCTGGACACCTATGAGACCGAGCGGATCCGCGCCGACGGAACCCGGCTCGCGGTCTCGCTGACGGTCTCGCCGATCCGCAGCGCGATGCGCGGCCTGGTCGGCGCCTCGGTGGTGGCGCGCGACATCACCGCCGAGGTCCGCCGTCGCCGCGCCCAGGAGTTCCTCGTCGCCGCCAGCCGCCTGCTCGACAGCTCGCTCGACCCAACCGAGACGGCACGGACGATCGTCTCCACCGCGGTGCCCGAGCTGGCCGACCTCTGCCTGATCGACTTCCGCCGCGCCGACGGCTGGCTCGGGGACACCGTCGTCGCCGCCGGCGACCCGGAGATCGCCTCGCGACTGGAACGGATCCGCCGCGAACAGCCGCTCGACCCGAGCGGCGAGCACCCGGTGGCGCAGGTGCTGCGACTGAACCAGCCGATGGTCTGGCGCGACCTGAAGGCGCCGGAGGTGGTCGACAAGGTCTCCCAGAACAGCGAGCACCTGCGGCTGATGCAGGACGCCGGCTACAACTCGGCCGCGGTGGTACCGCTGGTCGCACGGGGACGGTCGCTCGGCGCCCTCTCCTTTCTCCACGCCCGCCAGGACATGCGCTACGACAGCGGCGACCTCGAATTCCTCGCCGAGCTCGGCGAGCGGGCAGCGCTGGCGCTCGACAATGCGCGGCTCTACCAGGAGCGCGATCGGGTGGCCAAAAACCTGCAGCGGGGTCTGCGGCCGCCGCGACCGGCAGAGGTGCCTGGGCTGGAGATCTCGGTCGTCTTCGAGGCCGCCGGCGAGGGAATCGAGGTCGGCGGTGACCTCTACGACGTGCTGCCGAGCGAGGACGGCTGCTGGCTGCTCGTCGGCGACGTCGCCGGCAAGGGCAGCACCGCGGCGGGAGTCTCGGTCGCCGTCCGCCACTCGGTGCGCGGTCTGGTCCGCGAGCTGGACGAGCCCGACGAGGTCCTGCGCCGGGTCAACGAGCTGCTGATCGGCGGCGAAAGCCTCAACGACTTCGCGACGGCGATGCTGGCGCGGCTGCGGCGCGCCAGGGACGAGTGGCACCTGGTCCTGGCGACGGCCGGGCACCCGCCGGCGGTACTGGCCGGCCCGAGCGGCCCCGCGCTCCTGGGCGGCGGCTCGGTGCTCGGCGCCTGGCCGCAGCCGAACGTCGAGCGGCACGAGCGCCGGCTGGGCGGCGAGGAGACGCTCGCGATCTGCACCGACGGCTGGCTCGAGGCCGGGCCCGTCGCATCCCACCAGGGGCCCGAGGCCTTCGCCGAGATGACGCAGGCCCTCTCCGGGCTGGAGCTGGAGGAGATGACCGAGCGCCTGCGAGCCGACGCGGTCGGGCGCAGCTCAGCAAGCCGGCGCGACGACCTCGTCGTCCTCGCCGTGCGCCCCGCCTGATTAGCGTTTTTTCGCCGCCGCTTTTTTGCGGGCGGGTTTTTTCCCGGTCGTTTTCCTGGCGCTCGGTTTTTTCCGGCCGGTCGTTTTTCTGCCGCTGGCTTTCGGGCGCGATTTTTTCGCCGTTGATGATCGTTTGCCCGCGGGTTTCGATTTCCGTTTCGAGCTCGCGGCGCGGCGCTGGGCGGCGGGGATGTCCTCCCGCACGACGGCGCCGGTCAGCTGTTTGATCTGGCCCTCGAGGAAGGACGCCATCCGTTCCTCCTCGCGGCGGATCGCCCGCGCCAGTTTCGCCGTCTCGGAGTCGTTGACCTTTTTCGCCAGCGTCTCGATCGCCAGGTAGGTGGCGATCTCCTCGTGCTCGTTGAAGTACTCGGTCTTGGCGTTCTTCAGCATCTTCTCGGCCTCGCTGTCGCCGCGGACCGCGTGCAGCGGGCCCTTGGCCGCGGCGGTGAGCTTGCCGACCGCCGTCTGCAGCGCCTGACCGCCGCCGCCGAGTTTCTTGATCCGGCGCTCGACCCCTTTGGCGTGCGCCTTCGTCTCTTTCAGGTGCTGCTGGAGCCGTTTTTTGTACGGGCCTTTGCCGGCAATCGCGATGTGAGCCTGCAGGGCAGTCTCCAGTTCGCGCTCCTTGCCGTAAGCCTCGCTCAGGTACTGGACCAACTTCGCGTCACGCTCGTTCAAATCCGCCATGGCGGTGGTGCCTCCTCTTTCCAATCGATTCGATCCGTCCTCCTACCCGCTTCGGGACGCCTCTACCATCGTCGCGATGAAGCTCGCGCTCGTCGCCGTCGCCGCGGCCGGATTGCTCCTCCCCGCTCCGCCAGCGCCGCCGGTCAAGTCTTGGCCGATCCCCTACGGCCAGAAACGCAAGCGCGAGATGGCGGCCTACTCCGAGCGGCACTACGGCGAACGGACCTGGCGCCTGCGCCATCCCAAGGTGATCGTCGAGCACATGGCGCAGAGCGGCACCACCGCGGCGGTCTACAACACCTTCGCCCCGGACCACCCCGATCCGGAGCTGGGCGAGCTGCCCAACGTCTGTTCCCACTTCGTCGTCTCCGGCTCCGGCAGGATCTTCCGCCTCGTCAACCTCCGCACCCGCTGCCGCCACACCGTCGGCCTCAACTGGACCGCGATCGGGATCGAGCACGTCGGCTACGGCGACGGCGACGTCCTCGGCGACCGCGCCCAGCTGCGCGCCTCGCTGCGGTTGACCCGCTGGTTGCGCTGCCGCTTCGGGATCGGCATCCGCAACGTGGTCGGCCACGCCGAGAGCCTCACCTCCCCCTACCACCGCGAGCGGGTACCGAGCCTGCGGCACCAGACCCACGGCGACTGGCGCCACGCCTCGATGCGCGAGTACAGGCGCAAGCTGCGGCAACTCGGCCCCTGCCCTCCCGTCTAGACTGCGGCCGATGAGCGACGAGGCGATCGAGCACGGGTTTCGCGAGGGCGACAAGGTCTGGGTTCAGGACGGCGACGGCAACCGCCACCCCGGCGTGTTCGTCGGCGACAACGAAGCCGCCGGCTGGTTCGGCGGCGGCCCCAGCGCCTACGTCGTCCATCCCGAGGCGCATCAGGCCGAGGTCGTCTCGATCTTCCGCATCACCCCGCGCGACGAGTAGCGGCGGCTCTGTCGATTTCGCCGGCTCCCGTTCGTCGTCGGGTAAAAGGGCGGAGGCGCCGCCCGCGACGAAGGAGGACCGGATGCGTTTCATGATGCTGATGTACCCGCAGATCGAGGAGACCGAGTGGGAGCCCAAGGGCGAGGCGTTCGAGGCGATGGGCCGCTACAACGACGAGCTGCAGAAGGCCGGGATGCTGCTTTCCCTCGACGGGCTGCGCCCGCCCAGCGAGGGCGCCAGCGTCAGCTTCGACGGCGAGGGCAGGGCGACCGTGACCGATGGTCCCTTCGCCGAGACGAAGGAGGTCGTCGGCGGTTACTGGCTGATCCAGGCCCGCTCGAAGGAGGAGGCGCTGGAGTGGGCGAGTCGGGTTCCCGGCGAGAGCTGCCGCGTCGAGGTGCGGCAGATCTTCGAGCTGGAGGACTTCCCGCAGGAGATTCAGGACGCCTACCAGGGCTCCTGAGGCTGTTCGATGGCCGAGGCCACGCGCGCGATCGAGGCGGTCTGGCGGATCGAGTCCGCCCGCCTGATCGCGGGCCTGGCGCGGATGGTGCGCGACGTCGGCCTGGCCGAGGACATGGCTCAGGACGCGCTGGTGGCGGCGCTGGAGAAATGGCCCGAGACCGGGGTGCCGGAGAACCCCGGCGCCTGGCTGATGGCGACGGCGAAGAACCGGGCGATCGACCGGATGCGGCGCGAGAAGACCTACGAGCGCAAGCGCGAAGAGGTCGCCCACGACACCGGACTGCTGTTCGCGCTCGAGCGCTCCGACTTCGAGGCCGCGGCCGACGACGAGATCGGCGACGACCTGCTGGCGCTGATCTTCACCTGCTGCCACCCGGTGCTCTCGCGCGAGGCGCGGGTGGCGCTGACCCTGCGCCTGCTCGGCGGCCTGACGACCGCGGAGATCGCCCGCGCCTTCCTGGCGAGCGAGTCGACGGTTGCCCAGCGATTGGTGCGGGCGAAGAAGACGCTGCGCGAGGCGAAGGTGCCGTTCGAGGTGCCGCGCGGCGCCGAGCTCGACGAGCGGCTTCCCTCGGTGCTGGAAGTCATCTACCTCGTCTTCAACGAGGGCTACGCGGCGAGCGCCGGCGAGGACTGGGTCCGCGCCGACCTCTGCGAGGAAGCGCTGCGGCTGGGGCGGATCCTCGCCGAGCTGGCGCCGGGAGAGCCGGAGGTGCACGGGCTGGTGGCGCTGATCGAGATCCAGGCCTCCCGCCTGCGCGCCCGCCGGGGGCCGGGCGGCGAGCCGGTGCTGTTGCTGGAGCAGAATCGCGGCCACTGGGACCCGCTGCTGATCGTCCGCGGCCGGCGGGCGCTGGAGCGGGCCGAAGCGCTGCCGAAGCCGATCGGCCCCTACGGCCTGCAGGCGGCGATCGCCGCCTGCCACGCCGCCGCGATCCGGGCCGAGGAAACCGACTGGGTCCGGATCGCCGCCCTCTACGAGACGCTCGCCCAGATCCAGCCCTCGCCGATCGTCGAGCTGAACCGCGCGGTCGCGCTCAGCATGGCCTTCGGCCCCGAGCCGGGCCTGGACCTGATCGCCGAGATCGAAGACGACCCAGCCCTCACCAACCACCACCTCCTCCCCAGCGTCCGCGGCGACCTGCTGGAGAAAGCCGGGCGACAGGAGGAGGCCGCATCTGAATTCAAACGAGCGGCCGAACTGACGGCCAACGACCGGGAGCGCGAACTGCTGCTCAAACGCTCCCGTCAGCCAGGCGCTTGATCCCGTCCTTCTCCAGCCGCAACAGCTTCCAGTCGTCCAGCCGCCGCGCCCCGAGCTGCTCGTAGAAGGTGAGCGCCGGCTCGTTCCACTCCAGCGCCACCCAGTCGAGTCGGACGTGGCCGCGGTCGAGCGCGAGTTTGGCGAGGTGCTCCATCACCAGGCGGCCGATGCCTCCGCGGCGGTGCTCGGGGCGGACGTAGACGTCCTCGAGCCAGATCCCCGAGCGGCACTCGAAGGTCGAGAAGGTGGTGAAGAAGATCGCGTAGCCGATCGCTTCGCCGTCGGCGGTCTCGAGCAGCAGCGCCTCCGCCGCGCGCTGCTCGAACAGCGAACGGCGCAGGACCTCGGCGTCGCCTCTGACCTCGTCGGCGAGTTTCTCGTAGCCGGCGAGCTCGAGGATCAGGTCGAAGAGGAGCTGCACGTCGGCCTCGGTCGCCGGCCGGATCTCGATGTCGTTGGCGGTCAGGCTCATCGCGTTCCGCAGCCTAGGCGACGCACTCAGGCCGAGCCGGAGAGGCGCGGCAGGACAGAGCGCTTGTAGAAGTCGATCGCGGCCAGCGGGTCGGCGCCCGAGTTGTTCATCAGCGCCACCGTGGTCGCCCCCATCGCCTCCACCTCGCGGATCCGTTCGACGTGAACCTCGGGGTCGGCGGCGACGATCAGCGCCTCCTTGAGGTCCTCGTCGGAGACCTGGCGCTCGCCCTCCTCGTACATCGCGGCCGGGTCGTGCCAGTCGTCGCGGTAGAACTCTTTCGGCTGCGAGCCCTTCCAGACCCGGCAGCCCTCCAGGGCGGCGTCGTCGTCTTCGGCCCAGGAGAAGGCGGCTTGGAGGACGATCTCCCCCGGCTCGCGACCGGCGTCCTCGGCGGCGCCCTGGTAGGCGTCGATGACCTCCGGCGCCGATTCGGGGTCGGCCAGGGTCCAGAGGCCGTCGCCCTGGCGCCCGGCCACCGCCGCCGCCTTCGGGCCGAAGGCGCTGACGTAGATCGGCGGCCGCCGGTTCTCCGGCCGCGAGTGGATGAAGGCGCGCTCGGTGGAGAAGTACTTGCCCTTGCGGCTGAGCCGCTCGCCCTCCCAGAGCGCGCGGATCATCTCCAGCGCCTCCTCCATCAGCTCTACCTTTTCGCCGGGGGTCGGCCAGTCGGCGCCGACCGGCACCTCGTTCAGCGCCTCGCCCGAGCCGACGCCGAGATAGGGCCGGCCGGGGAACATCAGCTCCATCGTCGCCCAGGCCTGGGCGATCAGGACCGGGTGGTAGCGCGCGCCCGGCGGCGTCACCGCGGTGCCGAAGGCGACCCGCTCGGTCGCCTGCGCGGCAGCCCCGAGCCAGACCCAGGCGTGGCCCGACTCGCCTGGTTCCCACCAGGGCTGGAGATGATCGCTGCAGCCGATGCCGGCGAAGCCGGCGTCCTCGGCGGCGACCGCCTGGCGCAGCAGTTGGTCGGGCGGGAACTGCTCGTGGGCGCAGAGGTGGAGGTAGCGCATCCGAAAGACGCGGCTTTGCCGCGGCGCCCGCGCCTAGGCCTTGCCTTCGAGTTCGTACTCGCGCAGGAAGCCCTCGAAGAGGCGGCGGTGACCCTGCTCGTCGCGGAGGATCGCGATCACCATGTCCTGGGTGACCGGATCGACCCCGTCGGTCTCCTCGACGATCCTGGTGTAGTGCTCGATCGCGCCGGTCTCGGCCTCGATTACGCCGCGGATCACGTGGATCACGTCGGTCTGCTCAGCCGCCGGCTGCAGGAAGCTCTGCTCGGCCGCGAATCCTTCGGAGCCGGGGACGACCCCGTAGAGCTCCTTGATCCGCCGGGCGAACTCTTCGGCGTGACCGAGCTCCTCTTTGATGTCTTCGGCCAGCGACTCGCGAATCTCCTGGGCGCGGACGCCGTCGAGGTTGGTCGAGGCGGAGAGATAGCTCATCACCGTCTCGATCTCCATCCAGTAAGCCTTGGTCAGCAGCTCGATGATGTGGTCGCGGGTCGATTTGTCGCCGTCGAGAATGCCTTTGCTGATGCTGCTCGTCTCCATCGAATCGATCTCCCGTTTCTGGTCGTCTGTGGCGGGGGCGCCTGCCCCGCGGCTACCCCGGCGCCGAGGCACGGAAACTCGGTGTGGGCGGGCACGGGCTAGGCTGCGCCGCCATGGACACGATTGACGCGCTGCTAGGAAACAACCGGGTCTTCGCCGCCGGCCTCGCCGAGCGGCATCTCGACGTCGAACCGCAACGCCAGCTGGCGATCGTCACCTGCATGGACTCGCGGCTCGACGTCTTCGCCGCCCTCGGGCTCGGCCCCGGCGAGGCGCACGTGCTGCGCAACGCCGGCGGGATCATCACCGACGACGTGATCCGCTCGCTGGCGCTCTCCCAGCGGCGGCTGGGGACGCGCGAGGTGATGCTGATCCACCACACCGACTGCGGCATGCAGAAGATCACCGACGACGGCTTCCGCATGGAGCTGCAGGAGACGACCGGGGTCTCCCCCTCGTTCGCGATCGAGTCCTTCCAGGACGTCGAGGCGGACGTGCGGCAGTCGATCCTGCGGGTCCGCCGCAGCGTCTTCCTGCCGCACCGCGACGTGGTCCGCGGCTTCGTCTACGACGTCGACAGCCACCAATTGCGCGAGGTCGAGGCCGAGGGCTAGATGACGACGGTCGCCCCCTACGGCTCCTGGGCCTCGCCGGTCGACGCGGCGGCGGTGGCACGGGCGGGGCGGCGGCTGGCCTTCCCGGCGCTGGCAGGGGACGGTGCGGTCTGGTGGCTGGAAGGGCGCCCCAGCGAGGGCGGCCGCGCGGTGCTGATGCGGCGCGCCCCTGGCGGCCAGCCCGAAGCGGTCGTCGGCGAGGGGGCCAACGTGCGGACCCGGGTCCACGAGTACGGCGGCGGCGCCTGGTGCCTGGTCGAGCCTGACCTCTTCCTCTTCGTCGAGTTCTCCGACCAGCGGGTCTACCGGCAGCGGCTCGGCGAGGAGCCGGTCGCGATCTCGCCCGAGCCGCCGAGCCCAGGCGCCCTGCGCTACGCCGACCTGCGCCCCACCCAGGACGGCCGCGTCGTCTGCGTGCGCGAACGCGACGTCGAGGGGGGCGAACCGGTGAACGAGATCGTCTCGCTGGCGCTCGACGGATCCGGCGAGCCGCGGCTGCTGGCGAGGGGGCGCGACTTCTACTCCTTCCCGCAGATCAGCCCCGACGGCGACTGGCTGGCATGGACCTGCTGGGACCACCCGAACATGCCCTGGGACGGGACCGAGCTGTGGGTCGCGCCGCTGGCCGACAGCGGCGAGGAGCGGCTCGTCGCCGGCGGCGCCGAGGAGTCGGTCTTCCAGCCCGAGTGGAGTGCCGACGGCCACCTCCACTTCGCCTCCGACCGCGACGGCTGGTGGAACCTGTACCGGGCGGAGGATCCCGGCGGCCAGCTCAGCGGCGAGGAGGGGACGCTGGTCCAGCTGACCGAGGAGCAAGCCGACTTCGCCCACCCGCAGTGGCTATTCGGCGGCGCCACCTACGGGTTCCTCGAGAGCGGCGCGATCGTCTGCGTCTGCACCCAGGGCGCCGAGGAACGGCTGGCGCTGCTGCAACCGGGCGGCTGGGAACCGGCCGACCTCGGGCTGCCCTTCACCGACTTTGGCTTTCCGGCGCTCTCGGTAAGGGGCGAGCGGGTGGCATTCGCCGCCGGCAGCCCGGAGAGCGAGCCCGCGGTCGTCGTCCACGACGTCGGCAGCGGCGAGACGGAGGTGGTGCGGACCTCCAGCGACGAGCCGGTCGACCCTGCCTATGTCTCCCGCCCGCGGGCGATCGAGTTCCCGACCGGCGAGGGCGAGACCGCCTACGGCTTCTACTACCCGCCGGCCAACCCCGAGTTCGAGGCGCCCGAGGGGGAGCTGCCGCCACTGATTGTCGAGAGCCACGGCGGGCCGACCTCCCACGTCACCCCAGCCCTCTCGCGCGAGTTCCTCTACTGGACCAGCCGCGGGTTCGGCGTCGTCGACGTCAACTACCGCGGCTCCAGCGGCTACGGCCGCGCCTACCGCAACAAGTTGCGGGGCACCTGGGGCGTGGTCGACAGCGAGGACTGCGTCAGGGCGGCGACCTACCTCGCCGAGCAGGGCGAGGTCGACGGAAAGCGCCTGGCGATCCGCGGCGGCTCGGCCGGCGGCTACGCGACCCTCTGCGCGCTCACCTTCCATGACGAGTTCGCCGCCGGCGCCAGCTACTACGGCGTCGCCGACGCCGAGTCGCTGGCCGGCGACACCCACAAGTTCGAGTCCCGCTACCTCGACCTGCTGATCGGCCCGTATCCCGAGCAGGCCGAGCTGTACCGGGAGCGCTCACCGATCAACCACGTCGACCAGCTGCGATCGCCGGTGATCCTCTTCCAGGGACTGGAGGACAAGGTCGTGCCGCCGAACCAGGCGGAGGAGATGGCGGCGGCGCTGGAGCGCAACGGCATCCCCCACGCCTACCTGCCGTTCGAGGGCGAGCAGCATGGCTTCCGCAAGGCGGAGACCAACATCCGCTGCCTCGAATCCGAGCTCTACTTCTACGGGCGGATCATGGGCTTCGAGCCGGCCGGGGAGCCGGCGCCGGTGGAGATCTCCGGCCTATAGGCCTCTCCTAGCTGACCACGCACTTCTTGGACCCGCCTTCGGTTTCGCCTTTTTCCGGGAAGGCGTGGGCGAGCGCCTGGGCGATCAGCTCGGCGCGGGCGGCGTAGCCGGGCGAGGTGAAGTGGATGCCGTCTTCGATGAACCAGTCGTCTTTGACGTCCGAGGCCCAGTCGTAGACGCGCATGTTCGGGTAGGAGGCGCAGGCAGCGACCAGTTCCTCGTCCCACTTCTCCATGTTTTCCTTCGAGTACGGGTCGCCCTTTTCGACCAGCGAGCGGACGTTGACCCAGAGCACCGGTTCGTCGCCGATGATCGTCATCATCTTTTCGATCCGTTCGCGCTCGGTGACGGTCGAGCCGGCGGCGACGTTGGCCGCCTCGTTGGTGCCGAGGGCGAGCACCCAGCAGCCTTCGAAGCCTTCGGCCTTCCAGGCGGCGGCGACTTCCTGGGCGTTGGGGTTGCCTTCGAACTGCTCTTCGATCGAGGTCGCTCCCTGCACCTCCATGTGGACTTCCCTGGCGCCGGTTTCGGCGTAACGGGCGGGGATGCGCTGCGATTCGATCGGCAGGTATTCGGCGTCGTCGAGCCCCTCCGAGGTCGAGTCGCCGATGTGGACGATGGCTTTGCAGCTCGACCTGGTCGAGTCTTCGGCCTGCGCCTGGGTCAGCGGCGGCGGTTTCGTGGTGCCCTCCGCCTGCGCCTGCTCGACCCTGGCGTTTTCGCCCTGGGCGGTGGAGGTGGAATTGACCCCGGCCATCCCGGCCGCGGCGATCACCAGGACCAGGCCCATGGCGACGATCGCGACCCGCATCGGCGGCGCGAAGGTCTCCCATTTCCAGCCGACCGCGCGGCGGCGGGCGAAGAAGCGGCCGATCGCGCCGTGGCGGATCGGCTCCTCGACGAAGCGCCAGGAGAGGGCGGCGACGGCGAAGATCGCCGCCACCTGGAGCAGGGCGCGGACCAGGTCGTCCTTGTGCTGGACGCCCTGCGGCGTGGTGAGGACGATGATCGGCGTCTGCCAGAGGTAGATCCCGTAGGAGCGGACGCCGACCCACCGCAGCGGCCGCACCCCCATCCAGGTGCCGAGGCGGCAAGCCGGGTGGGTGAGCGGCATCAGCACCAGGACGGTGGCGAGCGAGAGGACCATGAAGCCGCCGCGGTAGAGGAAGGGCGAGAGTTCGCCGTTGCGCCAGATCATCAGCGCGATCACCGCCAGGCCGGCGAGGCCGAGCGCGTCGAGCGTGTTGCGCGCCTGGGGGGCGATGCGGCGGCTGAGTTTGCGGCTCGGCCAGACCATCGCCAGGGCGGCGCCGAAGAGCAGTCCGCCGGCCCGGGTGTCGGTTCCGAAGTACAGGCGCGAGGGGTCGAAGCTGGGCTCGTAGAGGACCGCCATGAGGATCGTCGAGGCGAGCGCGCCGGCGATCGTCAGCAGGGCGAGGCGCGGGCGGACGCCGGAGGGCAGCGGGCGCTCGTGGACGAGCTTCACCCCGGCCAGCAGGAGGAACGGCCAGAGGATGTAGAACTGCTCCTCGACCGAGAGCGACCAGAGGTGGTCGAGCGGGCCTTCGGCTTCGAAGCGGGCGAAGTAGGAGACGTCGGCGAATATCTGCTGCCAGTTGTTGACGTAGAAGATCGCCGAGACAACCCCCTCCCGGAACTGGTCCGGCTGGGCAGGGCCGAAGACGGTCACCCAGGCGGTGACGATCGCCAGCATCAGGAAGAGGGCCGGCAGCAGGCGGCGGGCGCGGGCGAGCCAGAAAGCGGTGAGCTTGATCCTGCCGCGGGCGTTCAGCTGCGCCAGCAGGATGTCGGTGATCAGGTAGCCGCTGAGGGTGAAGAAGACGCCGACGCCGAGCATCCCGCCGGGGGCCCAGTCGAAGCCGAGGTGGAAGGCGATGACGGCGAGGACGGCGATCGCTCGCAGCCCGTCCAGCCCAGGCATGTAGCGCTGGTTGCGCTTGACGGGTTCCGGCATCGGTCGTCCGCATGCTACGGATCGCCGCTGATAGCTTTCGCCGCCGTGGGTCCCGCCCGAACGTCCCCCCGGCGCCTCGGCGTTGCCTTCTCGCTGGCGCTCGTCGCGGCGCTTTCGCTGCTGGCGCTCGCCGGCGGGGGCTCAGCCTCGGCGGCGACGTGCCCGAGCTTCAAAGTCCTGCACGACGACCGGATCGGCGCGGTGGTCCTGCCGGCCGGCAGCTACGAAGTGACGACCGAGGAATTCCAGGGCAAAGGCATCAGCTGCCAGGAAGCCTCGCGGTACTTCGCCCGCTTCCTCCAGGACTGGGACGGCAATCTGCCTAATGGCTGGCGCGCCCTCCCCGAAGGCAGCGGCAAGGCCACCTTCGAAAGGAAGTCCTTCGGCAACAGCCCCAACAGCTTCTCGGTCAGCCGCACCGGTGGCGAAAGCGGCGGCAACAGCGAACTGGGCAAGCTCTGCCCCAGCGCTTTCACCGTCAACGCCGGCTCCGACGTCGGCCCCCTGTTCTTCGCCAAGGGCCAGTACCTGCTCTATATCCCGGCCCGCTCGGGGATCACCTGCCGGCGGGCGTCGGTGCTCTTCACCAGGTTCCTTGGCTCGCCCGAAGGGATGCTGCCGGACCCGTGGCAGGTGAAACTCCAGACCGCGACCTTCTTCAAGCCGGCCCATCCGCTGCGCTCGGCGTTCCGGGTCGAGCCGGCCAACGGGGTCTAGCGAGCAGATCCCGCAGGTCCGCGGCGACCTCAGCGGGTTCGTCGTCCAGCTGGTTCCAGGTGATGTGGGTGACGGTGTAGCCAGCGGCGGCAAGACGGCGGTCGCGGGCTCGGTCCTCCCGAAAGGCGGTGCGGGTCGAGTGGCCGTCCCAGGCGTCGAGCTCGACGATTTGGCGGAGGTTCGGCCAGTGGCAATCGACCTGGTAGCGCTTGCCACCGACTTCGAGCCAGTCGTTAAAGCGGGGTAAGGGGAGGCGACGCAGGCGGAGGAAGGGCGCAAATCGTTCCTCGAGCCTGGAGCGCTTGCGGCCGACAGGGTCTTCCTTCAGACGGTCGAGGGCCGCTTGGACCTTGCGGACTCCACGTTTTCCCCGGTAGCGCTCGATCAGGTCTGGGAGCGAGAGGCGATCGGAGAGCTGGCGGAATTCGCTCTCGCGCAGGAGGTTCTCGATCGTGTCGGCATCCTCGGTGGCAGCGAGGTCGAGGATCGTGCGCGGGACGGTGGTCACTGGGATGCCCTCCTCCACCGTGCGCTCATCCTCGGGCACGTGGGAGATGTGCCTGCGGATCAGCTTCGAGGAGCGGCTCCGGTGAGGCACGGTCACGTCGATCCTGGACCGCGAGTTCGGCCTGATCATCCACAGGTGCGCCGCCGACCAATGACTCAGAACTGCATCTGGACCTGAGGCCAGGACGGCCGCCATCCATCGTCCCTCGCGTGGAATCACCTGGTGGCCCACGGCGTAAACCCCGGCATGGAGACGATGCAGGCGCCCGCTTGCGATCCGGTGCTGGATCGCGTCCTTTCCGAGTCCCAGTTTGAGCAGCTGCTCGCGGCTCACCACCCCGTACTGGCCTCGCGCAAGGGTCGTGATCTCGCCGTCCCACCCCGGCTCTCGCGAGCGCTCTCGCCGAGTCCGCGGAAATGCGCCTATACGACGATCTTTCGCGGACTCGGTGGGCACCCGGCCAGGCTGGCGGGAGTGGGCGCACGCGTGGCGCGCGGTTTGTGCCTTCTCTCACACGTCTGCGTCACCCGAGCCGGACCCCATCGACGCCTACCTGCCCTTGGAGGCATCGATGGGGTCCGGCTCGGGTTCACCTCCCACCGCCCAGGGGTACCCACCCCACATGTCGAGCGCCCCCTCCCCCGCCCCCCGCCGCGGCCGCCTGCGCCGCGCCGATTGCGCGGGGCCCGGGATCAGGCGCGTCCGCCGCGGGCGCGGCTTCTCCTACGAGGACGGCTCGGGCGAGAAGATCGCCGACGAGGAGACGCTGGAGCGGATCCGCCAGCTGGCGATCCCGCCGGCCTGGAAGGAGGTCTGGATCTGCCCTGACCCCTTCGGGCATATCCAGGCGACCGGGTACGACGAAGCCGGCCGCAAGCAGTACCTCTACCACGAGCGCTGGCAGCAGCGACAGGCGGAACGCAAGTTCGAGCTGGTGCGCCGCTTCGCCCTGGCGCTGCCGAAGCTCCGCCGCGCGGCCACCGCCGACCTGCGCCGCCAGGGGATGCCGCGCGAGCGCGCCCTCGCCTGTGCCGCCCGCCTCCTCGACCTCGGCTTCTTCCGCATCGGCAGCGAGACCTACGCGGAGGAAAACGAGAGCTTCGGGCTCGCCACGGTGCGTCGCGAGCACGTCACCCTCAAGCGCAACGAGGTGGTCTTCGACTTCCCGGCGAAGAGCGGCCAGCGCCGGGTGCAGTCGATCCGCGACGCCGCCGCCCGGCGGGCGATCGAAACGATGTACCGGCGCCGCAGCGGCCCGGAGGACCTGCTCGCCTACCGGGCAGGGGGCGAATGGGTCGACGTCCGCTCCGAGGAGATCAACGACTACATCCACGAGCACATCGGCGACGAGTTCACCGCCAAGAACTTCCGCACCTGGCACGGGACGGTGCTGGCCGCGGTCGCCCTCGCCGGCGAGGATCGCCCTCGCTCCGAGGCGGCGGCAAAACGGGCGATCGCCCGCGCTGTCAACGAGGTCTCCGAGGCGCTCGGCAACACCCCCGCGGTCTGCCGTGCCTCCTACATCGACCCCCGCGTCCTCGACCGCTTCCGCGACGGGACGACGATCGAACCGGTCGCAACCGGCAACGGCCGCCTCAGCGCCAAACGGCGCCGCCAGGTCGAGAAGGAAGTAGTCGCCCTCGTTTCGTAAGGCCTGGCAGCGGGGACCTGAAGAACTCGGTTAGCTAGGGAAGGAAACATATGAAGGCCGCCGTCTGGCATGGCCCGCGCGACGTTCGCGTCGACGAGGTCGAGGACCCGAAAATCCAGGAGGCCACCGACGCGGTGATCCGCATCACGTCGAGCGCGATCTGCGGCTCCGACCTCCACCTCTACGAGATCCTCTCCCCGTTCATGACCGAGGGCGACATCCTCGGCCACGAGCCGATGGGGATCGTCGAGGAGGTCGGCCCCGAGGTCACCCACATCAAGGCCGGCGACCGGGTGGTGATCCCCTTCAACATCTCCTGCGGGCACTGCTGGATGTGCGACCGCCAGCTCTTCGCCCAGTGCGAGACGACCCAGAACCGGGAGGAAGAAAAAGGCGCCTCCCTGCTCGGCTACACCAAGATGTACGGGCAGGTGCCGGGCGGCCAAGCCGAGTACCTGCGGGTGCCGCAGGCCCACTTCGGGCCGATCAAGGTCGACGAGGGCCCGCCCGACGACCGCTTCCTCTACCTCTCCGACGTGCTGCCGACCTCATGGCAGGCGGTTGAGTACGCGGCGATCCCGGAGGGCGGCTCGGTCGCCGTCTTCGGCCTCGGACCGATCGGCCAGATGACCTCCCGCATCGCCGCCCACAAAGGGGCCCGGGTGATCGGCATCGACATCGTCCCCGAGCGGCTGGAGAAGGCCCAGCAGCACGGGATCGAGACGCTGAACCTCGACGAGCAGGAGGACGTCTCCGACACGATCCGCGAGATGACCGAGGGCCGCGGCACCGACGCCGCGGTCGACGCGGTCGGGATGGAGGCCCACGGCGCCCCGGTGGGCGAGTTCGCCCAGAAAGCCGCCGGCCTGCTCCCCGACGCGGTCGCCGAGAAGCTGATCGAAAAGGCCGCGATCGACCGGATGTCGGCGCTGTACGCCTGCTTCGACACGGTCCGCCGCGGCGGCACCGTCTCGATCAGCGGCGTTTACGGTGGCATGGTCGACCCGATCCCGATGTTCCAGCTCTTCGACAAGGGCGTGCAGCTGCGGATGGGCCAGGCCCACGTGAAGAAATGGATCGACGAGATCCTGCCGCTGGTCAACGACGCGGCCGACCCGCTCGGGACCGAGGACCTCGCCTCGCACAGGATCAGGATCGACGACGTGCCGGAGGCTTACGAGAAGTTCCAGAAGAAGGAAGACGGCGCGATCAAGTTCGTGATCCAGCCGTGAGGAGGTAGAGCGATGCGAGTGGTGGTCACCGGAGCGAGCGGCAACGTCGGCACCAGCGTGATCGAAGCGCTGGCGGACGAGCCCGAGGTGACGGAGATCGTCGGCTTGGCGCGGCGCGTCCCCGACACCGAGTTCCCGAAGGTCGAGTGGGTCGGCGCCGACGTCACCGAGAGCGAGCTGACGCCGATCTTCGCCGGCGCCGACGCGGTCGTCCACCTCGCCTGGGCGATCCAGCCGAGCCGCGACGAGTCGGTGACCGAGCGGATCAACGTCGGCGGCACCAGGCAGGTCCTCGACGCCGTCGCCCGGGCGGGCGTGGAAACGCTGGTCTACGCCTCATCGGTTGGCGCCTACAGCCCCGGGCCGAAGCAGCGGCGGGTGGACGAGTCCTGGCCGGTGGACGGCATCCCGACCTCCTTCTACTCGCGCCACAAGGCGGCGGTCGAAACCCTGCTCGACGCCTTCGAACGGCGCGAGCCGGCGGTGCGGGTGGTCCGCCTCCGCCCCGGCCTGATCTTCAAATCCGAGGCCGCGAGCGAGATCCGCCGCCTCTTCGCCGGGCCCTTCCTGCCCGGCTTCCTGGTCCAGAAGCGGCTGATCCCGGTCATGCCCCGCGTCCCTCGCCTGCGGTTCCAGGCGGTCCACTCCCGTGACGTCGGCGATGCCTACCGGCGGGCGCTGGTGCGCGACGTCCACGGCGCCTTCAACATCGCCGCCGAGCCCGAAATCGGCGTCGAGGAGCTCTGCGAGCTCTTCGGAGCCCGCAGCGTGCCGCTGCCCGCGGGCGCTCTGCGGGCCGCCGCCAACCTGAGCTGGAAGCTGCGGTTGCAGCCCAGTTCTCCCGGTTGGATCGATCTTGCCCTCGGGGTGCCGTCGATGGACACGAGCCGAGCGCGAGAGCAGCTCGGCTGGGAGCCGAAAAGGACCTCTCTGGAGGCCCTTGACGACCTACTCGAGGGCATGCGCCACGCCGAGGGGGCCTCGACGCCGCCGCTTGAAGCGACGGCGGGCGGCCCCCTGCGGGTGCGCGAGCTGGTCACGGGAGTCGGCCAAAAGCAGTAGCCGCATCGTTCCGGAATTCCCCTTGCTTAGGGGAAGGTTCTCGGTTTTCGCGTCGAATCCAGGGGTACCGAGAGCCCATGGCGAGCCTCCATCTAAAAATCCTTCCCAAACCAGGCGAGGTGTGGCTCAGCTGCCCGCCCTTCCTGATGATGGCTCGCATCGTCGCCGTCGAGCTCGAGGGCGAGACCCCGGTCGTCAGCTACGAGTTGCACGACGACGACGGCGCGCTGCTGCAATCGGTCGAGCACGCGACACTCGACTACGGCTGGTGGCGCACCTTCCAGCGCCTCGAACCGCGCTTCGGCTGAGACCGCCGTTTCCGACGGGTCACTGGCGCGGGCGAGCCGCGCCTAGGAGAGCTTGACGCCGAGCGCCGCCAGCGCCTCCTCGACGCTGTCGAAGACGAGGCCGTTGGCGGTCAGGCCGGTCATCGCGAGGACCCGCAGGACCTGGTCCGTGGGGGAACAGACGGCGAGGCGGCGGCCATCCTGCTCCATCCGGTTGTGGGCGCGGAGGATCACCGCGATACCGGAGGAGTCGATGAAGGAGCAGCCGCCGAGATCGACGAGAACCTGGTCGCACTCGTTCGCCGCCGCGCTCAGCACCTCGTCGAGCTGGCCGGCGACGGCGAGGTCCAGCTCGCCTTCGATCTGAACCTCGCGGCAGCCGGGCTGCCGGTCGGCGGTGGTGACGTTAAATCGCTGCATCGGCGCAAATCGTAACTTCGGACGTGGGCAAGGGTGATGAAACCTCTCGGATCGATTGGTCGTCCGGTCCGTAGATCGACTTGAAGCCGACCCCCGTGCCTCTCTCTGCAGAAGGTGCCCCGGCGCTCAGCCCCGAAGCAACGGTGCGATCCTAACGGATGCACTTTCGGTGCAGGTCCGGGTTGCAACGCCGAGCGCACCGGGTAGGTGTGGTCGATGAGCGGCTACGCCCCTCCCGGGAAGCAACCTCCGTTCGGCCCCTACCTGGCCTTCATGAGCATCTTCGCCTCGCTGGTCGGCGCCGCCCTGGCGGTCGCCAGGCGGAGCGACCGCGAGCTGCCGGCGAGGGTCGACCCGGGGCAGCTGCTGCTGGTCGGCACCGCCTCGCACAAACTCAGCCGGCTGATCGCCAAGGACAAGGTCACGAGCCCGCTGCGGGCCCCCTTCACCGAACTCGAAGGCAAGGGCGGGCCGGCCGAGCTGGAGGAGACCTCGCGCGGGACCGGCCTGCGCAAAGCGGTCGGCGAACTCCTGATCTGCCCCTTCTGCCTCGACCTCTGGGTCGTCGCCGCGTTCTCGGTCGGCCTGCTCTTCGCCCCTCGCGTGACCCGCTTCATCGCCTCGCTCTTCGCGGCGCTGACCATCTCCGACTTCTTCCAGATCGCCTACCGGTCCGCTGAGGACAAGGGCCTCGGCTAGCGGGGATGCCCCGGCCACTGGAGGAGGCGGTGGTGGCGATCACCGGCGCCTCCAGCGGCATCGGCCGGGCCGCGGCGCTGCGCCTCGCCCGGCGCGGGGCGCGGCTGGCGCTCTGCGCGCGCTCGGAGCCGCCGCTGGCAGAGGTCGCGGCCGAATGCGAGAGGGCCGGGGCGCAAACGCTCCACCAGGCGCTAGACGTCTCCGACGAGGCGGCGGTCGAGGCCTTCGCCGCGGCGACGGTCGAGCGCTTTGGGCACCTCGACGTCTGGGTCAACAACGCGGGCGCGATCGCCTACGGGCCCTTCGAGGAGATCCCCTCCGAGGTCTTCCGCCAGATCGTCGAGACCAACCTGATGGGTCAGGTACACGGGGCCCGCGCGGCGCTGCGGCGCTTCCGGGCGCAGGAGTCGGGGGTGCTGATCAACATGTCCTCGGTCTGGGGCCGGGTCAGCTCGCCGCAGGTGAGCCCTTACATCGTCAGCAAGAACGCCGTGCGCGCCTTCTCCGAGTGCCTTGCCGGCGAGCTCGCCGGCGACCCGGACATCCACGTCGCGACGATGGCGCCGCAGGCCGTCGACACGCCGATCTTCGAGCACGCCGCCAACTACACCGGCCGGCGGGTGCGACCGATCCCGCCGGTCCTCGACCCCGAGCAGGTGGCGCGAGGGATCGAACTATGCGCCGAGAACCCGAAGCGGGAAGTCAACTACGGCCGCTCCGGACGGCTGCTGCAGATCTTCTACGCGGCGGCCCCATCGCTGTACCGCCGGCTTGCCCACGACGCCTTCGTCGAGGGGACCTGGGGATCGGCACGGGCTGAGCAGGGAGCCGGGAACGTGCTGGAGAGCGCCGGGCCGCACGCGATCGAAGGCGGCTGGCGGACGCGGAAACGAGGGATGCTGGGCCGGGCGTTCTTCGATGCCGCCACCAGTGGAATCAGGGGCCTGTTCCGGCGCCGATACTGAGTCGTCTTGATCGCGGTCGTCTCCGACACCCACATGCCGAAGGGCGGGCGGGCGCTGCCGGCGCAATGCGCCGAGCGGATACGCGCCGCCGATGCCGTCATCCACGCCGGCGACTTCTCGACTGCCTCGGTGCTGGCGGAGCTGAAGCAGCTGAATCCCGTCGTTCTCGCCGTCCACGGCAACGTCGACGACGCCGAGCTGCGGCGCGAGCTGCCGGAGGCGCTGGAGGTCGAGCTGGGAGGCCGCACGGTCGCGGTCGTCCACGACGCCGGCCCGGCAAAGGGACGCCTCGCCCGCATGCGGGCGAGGTTCCCCGACGCCGATGCCGTCGTCTTCGGGCACAGCCACCTTCCCCTGCACGAGCAGGAGGGCGGCTTCCAGATCTTCAACCCCGGCAGCCCGACCGAGCGGCGGCGGGCGCCGCGCCACTCGATGGGCCTCCTCCGCCCCACCCCGGCCGGCCCGCGCTTCGAGCACGTCTGGCTCTGACCGTTTGCCGCCGCGGGCGTCTCGGGGAGGTGGAGGCCACTTCGCAAAACCGACCCCAAGGAGGCAGGAATGGCCGAGTTGACGACCCTCGAGGAGAAGCTGGCCGAGGTGCTGGGACTGGCCCAGGCAGCGCAGAAAGCGACCGAGAAAGTCGAGGGCATGGTCGAGGACGAAAGCATCGTCTCCGAGCTGCGCCAGATGCGCGAGGAGGCCGAGGAGACCGAGCGGCGCTGCACCGAGGTGGCCGAGAGCCGCGACGGCAAGAAGACCGCGATCCTCGAAAAGGCGCAGGAAACCAAAGGCGAGGCCACCGAGATGATGGAGACCTACCTCGGTGAGGACGCCGACGGCCTCGACGGCTTCGAGTTCATGACGATGGCCGAGGCGGGCGAGGTCGGCCACTGGGCGGTGCTGAAGAAGCTGAACGAACAGGCCGGCGAGGAAAAGATCGCCGAGCTGACCGAGTGGGCGCTGCCGATCCAGGAACGGCACTTCAGCCAGACCAAAGAGGGCGCGCTGCAACTGGCCGGGGAGAAAGACCCCTACGAGGAGGCCTGACCTCTCCGATGGCCGGGAGCGCAGGCGATAACCGCTACCTGGGCATCTACCTGAACGATCACCTGGCGGGAGCGGCGGGCGGCATCGAGCTGGCTCGCCGCCTGCGCTCCAGCAACGAGGGCGACCCCGTGATGGGCGAACCCCTGGCCCGGATCTGCGCCGAGGTCGAAGCCGACCACGAAACCCTGGTGCGGCTGACCGAGTGGCTCGGGGTCCGCCGTGACCCGCTCAAACCAAAGCTGGCGATCGTCGCCGAGCGCCTCGGCCGGCTAAAGCCGAACGGCCAGCTGCGCGGTTACTCGCCGCTCAGCCGGGTGCTGGAGCTGGAGATCCTTGCCGCCGGGATCGGCGGCAAGCTGCAGCTGTGGAACTCGCTGGAGGAGACCTTCGGCGACACGCTCGACGGATTCGACTTCCCCGCCTTGGCCGAGCGCGCCGACCGGCAGGGTCAGGAAGTCGAAGACCTGCACTTGGCAGCCGCCAAGCGGGCCTTCCTCCAGGGCTAGGCGACCGCCATCGCGACCGGCCACTGGTCGGCGACGGCCTTGGCGGCAGCCTCCTCCTCGGCGAGGATCGACTCGGCCAGGGCGACGGTCTCGCCATCCCCGGCGCGGCGGGCGACGCGGAGCAGCAGCTCGTAGGCGGCGACCTCGAGGTTCTCGACCGCGTAGGAGAAGCCGGCGAGCTTGGCCGGCGTATCGGGCTGGGCGCCGAAGAAGAAGCCCCAGTTGAGCGCCCCGAGGCGCAGGGCGGCGTCCTTCAGCGCCGACGGGGCGGCGCCGCGGTCGTCGAGCCGCCGCTCGATCTTCTCCAGGTGGCCTTCGGTCTCCCCGAGGTGGGCGGCGATCGCCGTGGTCAGCCCCTCGGGCAGGTCCATCTCCTTCGCTTTCTCCAGCAGCTTCTGCGACTGCCCCTCCAGCGCGTGGACGTCGGCCAGGTAGGTGTTGAGCTGGCCGCCGAGGTCGTCCGGATCGACCGCGGCCAGCGCCTGCTCGACCGCTTCGTCCCAGGCGGCGCTGATCCGCCCCGCCATCTCCCGCTCCTCGTCGGCGATCGCCTCGGCCAGCGCCGCGGTCGCCTCGTCGCCGGCTTCGCGCGCGGCGACCGCCAGCAGCTCGTAGGCGGCGACCTCCATGTGCTCGTAGGAGAAGGCGTGCATCGCCAGCTTGCCCGGGGTGTCGGGCTGCGAGCGGGCGAAGAGGACCATCCCGAAGCCGCCGGCCTGCCCGGCCGCGTCCTTCAGCTTCGAGGGGCTGGCGCCGTGCGCCTCGAGGCGCTCGCGCACGCGCTGCTCCTGGGATTCGGTCTCCGTCAGGTGGCGCTGGAAGGCCTCGGCGAGAGGTCCCTCGACGAGCTTCGGCGCGCGTTCCATCTGGATTCGCGCCTGTTCCTCGATCGAGTGGACGTCGGTCAGGTACTTGACGAGCTGAGTCTGCGGGTCGTTGTCGGTCATAGGGACCGACTACCCGCCCCGGCGCGGGAGCACGCCTCAGACCAGGGCGCCGTCGCGGGCGAGGATGTGCAGCCGCACCGTGGTCCCGCGCTCGCCCGAGCGGATCTGGACCAGGTCGCAGAGCTGGTTCGCGAGCCAGAGGCCGCGACCGCCCTCCTGTGAGATCGTCGGGCGCAGCCGGCCGACCAGGGGCTCGCCGATCAGGCCGCGGTCTTCGACCTCGGCGAGCAGGTGGTCCCCCTCGCACCAGAGTCGCAGCGTGCCCCTGCCGCCGCCGTGCATGACGCTGTTGGCGGCGAGCTCGCTGGCCGCGGTGACCAGGTCGGCGACCCCGCGCGGATCGAGCCCGGCGCGCTCGGCCGCGCGCCCGACCCGGTCGCGCACCTCGCTCAGCTCCGCGATCCCGAAGTCGAGCACGTCGGGGCGCGACCGCGGCGGCGACAGCATCCCTCCCAGGCAATCCGGTTCCGGGTCGAAGCGGTCGCTCTCCTCGATCCGCCCCTGGCGCAGCACGTGGCTGTGCGTCAGCGCCACCCGCTCGAGAACCTCGTCGCCGAGCGACTCCGCGTCGTAGGGGCAGAGCAGGCTCCATTCAGCGCCCCGGGAGAAGGCGACGTTGAGCAGGCCCTCGTGGGAGTGGCACTCCTCCAGGGCCGCCTGGCTGCGCGCCGCCCAGGCCGGTTCACCGATCCCCCGCACTCGTCGCCCCTCGTGGTCGTCGACGAAGTCGCGCCAGAAGGGGATGATCGAGGCGGGGTTGTGACCGACCTTCTGCATGTCCAGGAGCAACACCCGCTCGGCGTCGGGGCCGAGCTCGCCGGCAATCAGCTCGCCCTTGTCCTCGGCGACGACGATCAGCAGCGGATCGCCGGCGATCAGCGCCTGGTGCACGAAGGGCATCGTCCCCGCCAGGTACTCGTCCACTCCGGCGTAGATCAGTGCCCGATGTTGAAAACCGTGGTGTTCCATGGCTCTGTCTCCTGCGGTCCCCTTTTCCCGCCAAGCGGAGATCGAAAACTGGGGTTTGCCCGCTTTAGAGGTGGGTAATCAGACACTCGGCACAACGGTTACAGGGCCGATTGTGTCGAGCGGCAGAACCACTCACTTCTCACGGCAGCAGCACGGGGGATTGGGAGAGGTCCAGATGACGATCCAGCCACAACCCCGGTCGGAGGAGTAATGCACTTCGCAGCATCCCAAGAGAACGACAGGTCCCCCAGTCCCAAACAGGTCCGCGGCCCCGAGCTCGGCCCGGCGCTGAAGCGCGACCGCATCCTGCAGCGGGTCAGGGCCGCCAAGCGGCGGCTGACCTCCCCTCCCGGCAGCCTGGCGCGGACGCGCTAGCGCCGACGGCCCCGGCGGCGGCGCGGCGCCTCAGCTGCCGCTCGGAGTGGGCGGCGATCGGGATCACCGAGTCGCCGTAGCGGACCCCGCCGAAGCGCAGCCGCTGTAGGACGGCGAGCCAGGCGCAGACGCCCCGCTCGAGGATCCAGCCCGGCGCCAGCAGCGAAGAGCCGGCCGGGAAGACTTCCTTGCCGCCCGCCCGCCGGCGACCCCGCTCGGCCAGCGCGACCGAGCCGGCGGCGCCAGCGAGCGCCCAGACGGGGCGCCGTCCGATCGCGCTCAGCGCCAGCAGCGGCAACACCGCCAGCCACAGCGCCATCCGCGACGGCAGGGCGAAGTCGTCGTACGCCTGGCGGGTCCGCTGGCCCCAGAAGTGATCGGCCGAGGGCGGCACCCGGGCGACGTAGAGGTCGAGCGGCGAGGCGACGCTGCCGCCGTGGGCGCGAACCGTGCGGATCAGCTCCAGGTTCTCGAAGAGGACGTCGCCGTCGTAGAGGCCGATCGCCAGCAGCCGGGAGCGCCGCACCGCCAGCGTCCCGGGGTAGTCGCGGCCGCAGGCGCGGTTGAGGAGGGTCCGGGCGGTGTCCCAGCGCGCGTGCCAGGGAAGCCGATCGAAGAAGTTCTGCGGCCGGACGAGGTCGTGCTCGCCGAGCAGGCGGGCGGTACGCCGCAGCGTCTCCGGCTCGTAGCGGACGTCGTCGTCGGCGATCACGACGCGCTCGCGGGAGGCGAGCCGGATCCCGGTGCGGACCCCGGCGACCTTGCCCATCAGCCAGCGCTCGTCGTCGGCCGGCGGGACGTGCCGGACGCAGTCACCCCAGGCGGCGGCGTTCTCCGCGTAGACCTCCGGTGCCGAGCCGTCGACCACGATCACCTCGGCGCAGTGCGGCGCGATCGCCTTCAGGTAAGCGGCGAGCTCCTGCCGCGCCTCGCCGTCGCGCCAGCGGACCGGCACCACGTAGGTCAGGTCGGTCGCCTCGTTCACGCGGCGACCGGGACGAGGGGCGCCCGCAGCGACGAATCTCCCCTCTCCCACGAGTCCATCAGGTGCGTCGCCCACAGCGCCTCGACCTGAAGCAGGGCACGGGCGCCGAAGAGGATGTCGGCGGCGACCTCCGGTTCGGCGGCGGCGAGCCCCCCGGCCAGGTCCCAGGCGGCGATGTTCTCGTGCACGGCGTCGGCCTCGACGTGCTCGTCGTAGAAGTGGGTGACCTCGGGGCCGTAGCCGAGCCGCCGCAGCGCGTTGCCGTAGCGGCGGTTGGGAATCGACGAGGTCATCTCGAAGGCCGCCAGGTGGCCGACGAGGGCGCCGCGGCGGCTGCGGTGCAGGCCGAAGCCGGTGACCAGATTCACCGAGGCCAGGGTGATCGCGGGCCAGTGTTCGATGTAAACGCCGTAGGCATCGTCGAGCCCGAGCCCGGCCATCGTCTTGGCGAACAGCACCGAGTGCATCCGCTCGGGCTTGCCGCCGCCGTACTCGTCGAACTGGACCTCCAGCAGGGCCGACTTCGGCCCCGGGCCGAGGCGCGGGATCGCCCAGGAGTGGGGATCGCCCTCCTTCAGCTGGTAGGCGGAGCGGTGGACGACGTGCTCGTGCATCTGGTCCTCGGTCCCCTGGGTCTCGAGGAAGCGCGAGAGCGGCGGCCCCGGATCCTCGGCGACGATCGCCTGCAGCGCTTGCGGGACGGAGGCGAGCTCGCCCGCGGTGGCCGGGGCGACCAGCGCCGCGACCCCCTCCGCGAAGGGCCGCTCCAGCGCACCGCGGAAGGAAACCAGCGCCGGCGACCACTCCCACGCTTCGTCGACGCCGTCGATCGCGGTGTAGTGGAGCTCGTAGGCGACGTAGAGGGCGAGCTGCAGGTCGTCGTCGGCGATCGGGTCGACCGCATCGACCGGACCTGGCGCTTCCAGGCGTGAGTCCAGCGGGCCCTGGAGAGCCTCGAACAGCTGCTCGGTCAGCGGCCCCCGCGGCCGGGGAAGCTCGATCAGGCGCCTGGACATGGGTTCACCGCGCCCGGCGCCCTGAACCCGATCAGCTTGTGAGTCCCGTCGCAGAACGGGCGGATCTGCGATTTGCCGCAGCGGCAGAGCGCGATCGTCCGCCGCTCGACCGGCAACTCGTTGCCGTCCTGGTCGAGGACCGTGAAATCGCCGCGGACCAGGTAGGGCCCGTCGGGGTAGGGCGTGATGGTGGCGGGGTCAGGCGACTGGTTGGAGGACATGGCCGTACGGATACCCAAGAGCTGCGGTGACGAATCGCTCGGCCGAGCGGCGCCTGGCTAGGCGCCGCTCCCGTTTTTGCGGGCCTGCTTGACCGCTGCGGCTTTCTCCTCCAGCCGTTTGGCCTCGCGCTCGGCTTTTGCCGCTTTCCCTTTGGCCGCGATGCTCTCTTCTTTGGCCTCGAGCTTCTCCAGCTTGGCGGTCGCCTCGACTTTGGCGTTGGACCGCTTCACCTTGGCAGTTGCCTTTGCCGCCTTCTCCTTCTTCTTCGCCTCGGCTTTCTTCGCCTCGGCCTCGCGCTCACGGCGGCTTTTCTCCGCTTTGCGCTTTTTCTGAGCGGCCTGACGGCGCGCTTCGGCAGCGGCCTCGTCAGCCGCCTCCTCGACCCGCGCCCGGCGCTGCTCGGTCGCGCGCTCGCGCAGCTCGGCCTCCTCGCGCAGCCGGTCGGCGCGTTCGCGCTCCCGGTCTGCCGGTGAGGGGGTTTTGAGGCTGCCGACGGCGAAGTCGATCGGTGCCCGCGCCAACTTCAGCGACGAGCCGACGACGGCCTTGGGAACGGTAAGTAGCGACATCAGTTCTTCTCCTTCGAATCGATTGCCGCCGCGGCCTCTTCGGCGCGGTCGGCTTCGCGCTGCAGCTCGGCCGCCTCGCGTTTCGCGGCGCTCTGCTCGGCTGCCGCCTGTTGACGCTCCGTCTCGGACCGCTTTTCGGTCGAAAGCCGCTCGCGCTCGGCCGCGGCCTTCTCCACCTGGGCTCGGGAGGAAGCCTCCCGATGCTCCTCGGCGCGTTTCCTCTCGGCCTCCTCCTCGGCCTCGATCTCCGCAGCCTCCAGTTCGGTCTCGTGGCGCTCGGCTTCGGTCTCGGCCTTCTCGGCCTCGATCCCAGCCTCGGTCTCCGCGCGCTCGGCCTCGGCGGCCTTCTCGGCGGCCTCCGCCTGAACGTCGGCCTGGACCTCCTGAACCTTGCCCTCGCGTTGCAGCTCGTCGCGGCCGATCGCCGCTCCTACCGCCTGCTTCGCGCGTCCAACCACTTTGCCCAGCGGCCCTGCGGCCACCTTCTCTTGCTCACTCAAGCTGTTCTCCTTACTCCTTCGATCTCCCTTTCCCTTCGGGTACCCCGTGGGGAGAAGCCGAACCGGACAGGGGTCACACTCCCGCTGAGTCAGTAGCGGAGGATCGCGGCGACCCCTTCGGCATCGGCCAGCGGCGCCGCCGGCTCGTCCCGCACGACGGTCACCTGGGCGCTGCTGGTGAGCGCCCCGCGGATCAGCGACTCGGCCATGACCCGGTCGATCGCGGCGTCGAGGACGAGGTGGTCGACCCGGCCTTCGGCCAGCGCCTCGGCGGTCTCCCGGGGGCCCCCGGCGCCGCGACTGCCGCCCTTGACCTCGGCCATGGCGCGCTCGACCAGCCCCCGGTCACGCTCATCGTCGAGGCGGGTGGCAGCCTCGACGGCCACCTCCCCCACCTTTCCCTTCGGAGCCGAGATCAGGTCGGCATCGCCGCCATGGCTCAGCTCCACCCGCGGCAGGTTGAAGCCCGCCTTGAAGCTCTCGAAGTCGTGTGGCGGGCCGAAGGCGATCGCGCCGCCGTACCCGTCCGCGGCGACCCGGGCGGCAACCAGGGCCCCACACTCGCCGAGGAAGCGCTGGCGGTTGTGCTCGAGGCGCTCGTCGAACTGGTCGTGACCGGAGGAGCTGACGCCCTGGGCGCGGGCGGGATTGTTGGTGCTCTGGGACTTGCGCTCGCGCCAGTCGAGGCTGGTGATCGTCAGCTCCCAGTCCTCGAGCTCCTCGATCGCCGCTTCGACGCAGCTCAGCATCCGCACCCGCTCGGCCGAGAGCAGGACGATCGCCCGCGCGGTGCCGCGCCCGCGCAGCTCCAGCAGCGGCGCCACCACCGGCTCGAAGCCGAACTCGACACAGACGTCGGGAGCCACCCCGGCTCCGAACCAGTGCTCCGTTCCTGCCTTCTCGGCCACCTCGACGAATCCGGCTTCGCCCCGCGGGGGCGGGCGCAGGTCGCCGTCTTCGAAGCGTTCGGTCAGCCGCTTCGCCGTCGCCCGCAGCGCCACCCGGCGCTCGTGCTCGGTCTCCTTGTGAGCGTCGAGGATCGAGTCGAGGCCGTTGCGCAGCTCGGTTCGCCAGGCGCCACCGCGGTCGGCGGGGTCGAAGCCGAGGTAGACGGAGAGGACGCCGAGGGGCGGTCGCCATTCGCTCAGCCCACGGGCGTCCTCGAGGGTCGGTTGGGTCATCGACTGGTCCTCCTTGTTTCGGGTTGGCTTCGGCTACCCGACGGCCGGGTAGCCCGAACCCATGGAGACCTTTTTGGATACGCCAATCCCGGGTCCACCGCAACCCGACCCGAAACCGCCATCGCCGACCCCCCAGCCGGGCCCTCCGGCGCCGCCGCAACCCGACCCCGAGCCGCCGAGCCCAGAGCCGCCGCCGCGGCCGGCGCCCGAAATCGCCTCCTAGGGGCCGTCGGCGCCCGAGTAGCGCAGGGAGCCGGGCGTGTCGAGGTCTTCGCCGGTCTCCAGCAGCGTCTTCAGCCCGGAGAGGATCATCGGCCAGCCCCCGTAGAGTTCGTCGTTGGCCTCGGCGCCCAGCTGGTCGTGGGTTACCCGCAGGCGGCAGGAGGTGCCGACCGGCTCGATCTCCCAGGTCACCCGGGACTCGCCTTCCCGCTGCACGTCCTCGCTCCACATCGCGGTGAAGCTCTGCACCAGCCGCCGCGGCGGGTCGACCTCGAGGTTCTTTCCCTTGGCGATCTCGATCACCCCCGGGACCGCGGCCTCGTACTCCGAGCCGGGCGTCCAGTCGGACACGGTCCCCACCCCGAAGCTGTAGCGGGCACGCATCTGCTCGCTGGTGATCGCCTCCCAAAGGCGCTCCGGCGTCGTCTTGATGTAGATCTCGAACACGGTCATCGAGCCGCGGTCTCCGACCACGGCGTAGGCGTCGTCGCTCATCCTTCGTCCTCCAGTTCGGTTTTGAGCTCGCTGAGCGCCGAGGCCCAGGGCTCCGCGTACTTGCTCACCCAGCGGTCGTGGATGAGCCGGATCGGGACGGGGTTGAGGTGGTGCAGCTTTTCGCGGCCGCGCCGCCTCGTCGTCACCAGGCCCGCCTCCTCCAGCACCTTGAGGTGCTTCATCACGCCGAAGCGCGACATCGGCAGGCCGTCTTCCAGGGCGCTCAGCGACTGCCCGTCCCTTTCGTAGGGCCGGTCGAGCAGTTGTCGGCGAGTGGAATCCGCCAGCGCCTTGAAAATCGCGTCCATAAAACGGAGAGTAGGTGACTAAATAGGGCATGTATCCCTTCTTAGGGGGTAAGAAATCCGCGCTGTGAAGCGCAAAAGTTCCGTCTTGAGATAGCCCTACGTTCCCGGCCAATCAAAAAGCGGCCGGGACGCTGCTTGCACAGTCGCCCCGGCCTGCACAGGAAGGGGTGCTTCCCATGCAGGACAAAGGTAGGCCAGCGGCGGGTAACGCCGCTGAGGATCGACGCGACGAGGGCGCGGTCTTGCGCCATGTCGTCGAGACTCATCCATCAACGCTGCGGCTCTCGGATCTGATCCGCGAACTCGGCGATCCCGACGACTTCGACCAGCGCGACGGGATCGAAAGGGCGGTTCGGGAACTCGTCAACGCCGGGCTTCTGTTCAAGAGTGATGGCGCGATCCTGCCGACTCGGCAGGCGCTCTACCTCTGGCAGACGTTGGAGTTGTCGTGACCCTCGCAGAGCAGGTCGGGCGCAACTGCGCTGAGGCACGAAAGCGAGTGGGGCTATCGCAGATGCAGCTAACGAGGCTCCTGCCGATGGCTCAGCAGGACATCTCTCGGCTGGAGTGCGGGCGGCATTGCCCGCAACTGCCGACGCTCCTACGGGTCGCCCGCGCCCTTGGGGTGCCCCTTACGGATCTGTTGGACGGGATCGAGTAGAGCGGGCGGGGCGGCTCAGGCCCAGTCTGGGTCGCCCCGGTCCGAAAAACGGCAGGGGGGTCCGGCGACGCCCGGAAGGGGCGCGCCGCCTGCCTCCCGCGCTAGGCGAGAGAGCGCTCGCGAGTCATTTCCACTCCCCATTCAATGTCTTCTAGGGAAGGTGGCTCGCGAGAAATGAACACCGTGTGATACGGAATCTCCTCGCCCTCCACGGTCAGTTCGTAACCGGGGAAAGCGTGGGAGAGGTTGCGGAGGTCCGTCGCGTCTTCGTCCCAGTGTTTCTGGACGACTTCATCAACGAGCGCCAGTTGATCCCTGGTCAGCCAGTCGATCTGCGCTTTGCGCTTGGCGACGATCCTCTTCTGTCGGTACATGTATCGACCGACCTCTCGAATCTCGATTGATCCCGAGTCCTTGAGGTCGCGCTCCGCGAGCAGCTGCTCATCAGCGAGCGGCCCGTGGGGCTTCTTTCGGTAGCACGCGCCGGTAATCGACTCGCCGAACTCGGCGTAGGCGCCGAAGTCACTCAGGAAGAGCAACTTGGCGAGCTTGACGCGCCCGAAACGGGGGTCATCGCTCGACCTCTCTGCGAGGTAGAGGATCAACTCCCGCGTTCTGTCTATGGCTTTCATAGTCATAATTTGCCTGCAAATCTGCGTCTTTTTGTCTGTACATGTCGCATGGTAGCGGACGGCGCGGTTGGGCTAGCAGGATTTCCCGTTGACCCCTGGAAGCTTCGACGGCCGATCCCGGAATCCCGTCCGGCCGGCCGGATACAACATGGCGGTCCTGTCGTTCGCCTTTCGGGTACGACGCTTCATAAGGGGCCTTTCCGGCGGGGGCCGGGGAGGCCCCTTTGTTCTGCCGCTGGTGACCTCCGACCCAATCAGTAGAACTCCCGGCCATGAAGCGAATCGGCCACACCCGAAAACCTGCGGCTCACCCCCCACGGAGCCGCCTTGCGATGAAAGGCGAAGACAGAGATGGAGCAGCACCTACTTAGCCCGCCCCCGTTTACCAGCGTTCAGGACGATGCCTTCGAGGAAGAGATGGCCGCCATCGTCCCCGACCAGTACGTCCGCGACCAGGTCGTCAACAGCATGGAACTGGCGATCACCCGGTCCATCCTTGGGATCGGCCCCGCCATCGGCCGCTCGAAGCTCCCCGACGTGGAAACCGAACTGCTCGTCACCGAAAAGACGGCGATCTGCCCCGCGCTCCGCGTCCTCTTTTCGCTCAAAGACGAACCTCCCGAGCGCTTCATCTACTTCCTTCACGCCGCGCTCAAAGAGCAGCACGGCGCTAGCTGATGTTCAGGGCTAGTCCCGCTAGCCTGAGAGCATGAGCAAGCGTCAGGAGAAGCCGGCGCCCGACCCGAAGGTTCCTCTGCGGAAGAGGTCGGCCGTGTTGAAGGACTTCGAGAAGGTCGCTGGCCCGCTGCGGGGCCAGAACCAGGACCCGAAACCCAAGGCTTAGGCCGTCGCTCTGGCCCTCTTCACAGGGCCGCGCGCTCGGCGAGCTGGAGGAACATCGCGTGGTCGTCTTCGCGGCGGTTGTAGCGCCAGGTGTACTCGTTGAGATAGCCCTGTAGCCACTTGCGAGATACGGCGTGGTAGGTGCCGGCTATCCCGCGCTTGAGGTTGCCAAAAAAGCCCTCAATCGTGTTCGTATGAACGTCGCCTTCGACATAGATTTTCTCGGCGTGCCGGATGCGCCGATGGGTGGCGAAGTGCTGGTCGAGCTTGCGGTAGCCCGCCCAGTCGTCCGTGAAGACCATCGAGGACGGTAGGACGAACTGCTCCACGATCGAGCGCACCGGCAGCTGCTCGCGGTTCTCGGCAAGGGTCGCGTGGATGCGCCCGCCGCGCTCGACCATGCCGACAACAGTGGTCTTCTTCGCTTTCGCCCACTTGACGGCTTCCTGCCGGGTCATCTTCCCGTCGCTGGCGCGAGGCTTGCCGCCCATCGCGGTCTCATCGACCTCCACTTCGCCTGACAGCGGCTCACCGTCGCTCTCGTCCATCAACTGATTGCGGACCTTGTTGAGAATTCTCCAGGCCGTCTTATAGGTCACGCCCAACTCCCTCTCGAGTTGTTTGGCGCTGATCCCGCACCGCGTTTGGCTGACCAGGAACATTGCGTAGAACCACAAGTGAAGGGACGTTGAGGACTTGTGGAAGATGCTGTCGGCGGTCGGGTGCATGTGGTACCCGCAGTAGTTGCAGTCCCACGCTGGACGGCCGCTGACACGGTGGAAGGGCCGGTCCAGTTCGCACTTCGGGCAGAAGGCTTTCTTGCCCTCCTGGTCAACCGCGCAGCGGGTGCGCCATAGCCACTGCAAACACGCCTCGTCGTCGGGAAACTCGCGCATGAACTCCATAACGGAGTAGCGGGAGTCAGAGGACTTGGCGCGGACCGGATTCGTGCGTGAGACAGGCGGCATGTCCGCTATTCAAGCAGAATCTTTACCCCCTGTCAAGGGATACTTGCCCTAAATAGTCACGTGTCAACCCTTCGCTCGACGAACCATAGATTTCCTAAAGACAGACGCATTCGTCTGCTAGGTTCGCTGAGTACTCAACGGCGCACTCGCAGGGAGAGCGCCGCTTACTCATTTGGGGAGGATTAGATGCAAGCGATCAAACGCTTGACGTTGCTCGTCTGCGCGCTCGCGCTCTTCGCCGTACCGGCGACCGCGAACGCGACGATCACCACGAAAACGATCGACTACGGCCCGTACACGATCCCGGCAGGAAACGGGGACCCGCACGACCACGAGAACGCGGGGATGATCACCAACCAGATCGTCAACAACATCGCCAAGCCGTGCACCGGCTGCTCGATCATCGGCGTCACGCCGGATCTCGTCTACACCGACGGGACCAAGGCCACGATCAGTCAGGGCCCGATGCTGCACCACGCGATGTTCGCCGCCCAGTCGAGCGGCAAGTCCGACGTCACCTGCGCCGGCAAAGGCCCAGGCCTGCTGGGCGAACGGTTCTTCGCCTCCGGCGACGAGCGCACCCCGGTCGACCTCCAGTCATTGCCCTACGGCTACAAGGTCAACAGCACCGAGACTTGGAACATGGTCTTCGACCTGATGAACTGGCAGACGACCAGTAAAACGGTGAAAATCCGGATGACCTGGAAGTACGCGACCGGCACCGACCACACCAGCCGCGCGGCGCTGCGACCGGTCTGGCTCGACGCCAACCAGTGCTCGCTGAACTCCTACATCACCGTCCCGACGGGGCTCAGCGACACCCACTACGACTGGAAAGCGACGTTCGGCGGCAAACTGATCGCCACCGCGGGCCACATCCACGATCACGGCGTCAACATCGAAGTCACCAACGAGAGCACCGGCGGCACCGTGCTCTGCAACTCGGTGGCGGGCTACGGCGGCCCGGGCTACGAAACCCCGGATGGCCGTAAACACGTCTCCTCGATGAACGTCTGCACCGGCAACCCGATCGCGACGATCGCGAAAGGGAACACGATCCGGCTGCACGGGATCTACAACGTGCCGGAAGGGCATCACCTGATCGACGACGCGATGGCGATCGCGATCGCCTACATCGGCTAGCGCACAGCGCTTGCCCACAGCACTCGAGCCGGCCCCAATTGGGGCCGGCTCTTTTTCCCTGGCTCTGCCCGCGAGCGCTAACGCTCGCAGCCGCGAACCGAGTCGAGCCCGGGGCCGGGGAGGCAGCGGTCGAAGCCGCGGCCGCCGCGCAGCCGGTCGGAGCCGCGCCCGCCCTTCAGCACGTCGTTACCGCCGGAGCCCTTGAGCACGTCCGGACCGCCGCGGCCGATCAGACGGTCCGGACCGGAGCCGGCGAGGACGCGGTCGGCGGCCGATCCGGAGGCGATGCGATCGGCGCCACTGCCGGCGCAGACGAGATCGCGCCCGGCGAGAGCGAAGACCTGATCACTGCCGCCCAGGGCGGCGATCACGTCGGGGCCGGGGGTGCCGAACAGCACATCGTCGCCGCTGGTGCCAGTGACCGTGGCGGTGAAGCCGCGGCAGCTCACCGCGCCGAGCACACGGGTCGTCGCCGTCGCTTTGTTGTTGGCGTTGACGGGGTCTTTCTGGTCCCCCTTGACGGTTGCGGTGTTGCGGATCGTGCCGGCAATGCGGGGCACGACGACGATCGTCACCTGCGCCGGCACGCCGCCGTAGCTGACGCCGACCGGAATCAGCGAACCGATCGCGCAGGTCACCTTGCCGCCCTGCGCCGCGCAGGGTCCGGCCGGACCGGCAGCCGAGACGAGGTCGACGCCTTTCGGCAGGTTGTCGGTCACGGTCACGCCGCTCGCCGGCGAGGGGCCGAGGTTTTCGACCCCGACCGTGTAGGTGAGGTTGGCACCGACGCGGACCGGATCGGGGCTGTCGGCCTTGGTGATCTTCAGATTTGCCGAACCGGGGGAAGCGGCCGAGCCGGCGCCCGTAAAGGCGAAGGCGGCGAGCAGAACGGCGAGCACCATCGCCAGGGCCGGCCGGAATCTGCGCCTGTGCCCGGTAGCCGGTCGTCTCATTTCGGCCTTCCTTTCGCTCAATCTCATCACTGCTGCAACGGCCGGGGAGGGTCTCTGTCAGCTCAATTCCTATACCCTAGGGGGGTATGCTAGGCTGACATCCATGAACACCACCGAGCACAACCTCAATGCGGTCGCCTTCTCCGCCACCGTCCACTGCCTCACCGGCTGCGCGATCGGCGAGGTGGCCGGCTTGGCGATCGGGACGGCGCTCGGCTTCTCCGATTTCGCCACGATCGCCATCGCCATCGCCCTCGCCTTCCTCTTCGGCTACGGGCTCACCAGCCTGCCGCTGCTGCGCTCGGGGATGGCGCTGGGGGCAGTGATTCCGATCGCCCTCGCCTCCGACACCCTCAGCATCGCGGTGATGGAGGTCGTCGACAACCTGATCATCCTCGCGGTCCCCGGAGCGATGGAGGCCGGGCTCGACAGCCTGCTGTTCTGGGGCAGCCTCGCCTTCGCCCTGTTGATCGCCGGCCTCGTCGCATGGCCGGTCAACCGCTGGCTGATCGGGCGAGGCAAAGGTCACGCCGTCGTTCACCAGACCGGCGTGCACGGCTAGGCGCTTCGGCGAACCGCTAGAGCTCGACCGAGCCGTCGATCACGGTCTCGGCGCGGCCGCCGACCCAGATTGTCCCGTCGCCGTCTGCGGAGATCTCGATCCGGCCGGCGCGGTCGATCGCCGTGCCCTGTTTGGCCACGTAGGGCGCGGTCAGGCGGCCGTTCCCCAGCAGCCACTGGGCGACCGAGGCGTTGAGGCTGCCGGTCACCGGGTCCTCGGCGGCGAGGCCGTTGACCGGCGCCCAGGCGCGCAGCTCGATCGCCGCCTCCGACCCGGGCGGATGGAAGCCGACGGCGCCGAGATCGAAGTCGAGGGCGCCGGGCCGCAGCTCCAGCACCCGCTCGGCGCTCTCGAACAGAGCGCAGATCCAGCCGGGACCGTTGTCGACCCACTCGACCGCGAGCATCTCGCCAGGGTCGACGCCGAGCGCAGCGGCGACCCGCGCCGCGTCCTCCTCAGAGGCCGGGCCCGAGCGCACCAGCGGCGGCGCAGCGAAGGCCAACCCGGCCTCGTCACGCCGGATCCGCACCAGGCCGGCGTCGCACTCCTGGACGACCTCGCCGGGGTCGCGCGCCTCTCCCCCGCTCCGCAGCCAGGCGTGGCAGGTGCCGAGCGTCGGGTGGCCGGCAAAGGGCAGCTCGAGGACGGGAGTGAAGATACGCACCCGGTAGTCGGCCTCCGGGTGGGTCGGCGACAGGACGAAAGTGGTCTCGGCGAGGTTGGTCCAGCGCGCGAACCGCTGCAGCTCCTCGTCGCTGAGACCCTCAGCATCGAGCACCACCGCGACCGGGTTACCCGAGCAGGGGCCGCTGCCGAAGACGTCGACCTGGCTGAAGCGGCGGGCGCTCATCGGGCGACGTGCAGCTCCAGGGCGTGGATCTGATCCTGGTCGAAGGAGCCGGTCTGGACCGGCCCGGCAGCGCTGATCAGGTCGCCAGGACCCGGCAGCGGGTGCGGGCGCAAGCCCTTGCGGACGTCGATCGCGGTCAAGCCGGGAAGGGTAATCCCCTGCGGGTCGGCGATCACGAAGTGCGCGTCGCCGTCGCCGTCGGGGTCGACCGCCTCGACATAGACGATCCGCCCCACCGTCTCCCGGCAGGCAGGATGCCCAGGCGGGCATCGGGAGGCCGTAACCGCCTCAGAGGTCCGTTGTCGCGCGAGACCGCGAGAACCATCCTTGGAGGAGGGTTTTTGCGGTCTCGGCGTCTGCTCGTCGCTTCCGCAGCCCGCGAGAACGGCCAGGGCAAGGGCGCAGAGGAGGGGGACTGCGAGACCGCGGCGCACTGGCGAAGTATCGCCGAGCGGCCGCGGTCCCCGAAGCGTCCTACTAGTGGCGGCGGTCCTCGCCGTCGCTGGTGTCGGCGTCGTAGAGCTCACGCGAGCCCGACTTCGCCAGGCCGCGGCTCACCATGTAGCCGACGGCGACGATCGCGACGTAGAGCCATGCCTGCTTGGCGATGAACTCGTCGGTCCCGGAGGTGTCTCCACCCTTGATCGAGGCGGCGGCTACGAGGATGCCGACGATCACCACGACCATGGCCCAGAACTCGGTGGTCTTGAACGCCTGTTTGGTCTCCGTGGAGAACCTTCGGATTGCGCTGCTGCGGCCGGTGGAGCGGTCGTTGTCCGCCCTCACGCCGCCGGCGCGGGTCGTTGCTGACTCCATGCTTGTTCCTCCTAGATGGTGTGTTCCCAAGATCCGCGCGAAACGGGACGAGACGACGCGACTTGGTGGCAATCCTGAGAACGGTGGGTCCGTGCGGCGACTGGTGGAACGACATGGACTGCGCCTCAGGACAAGTCTGGTACCCCCGATGCGAAGCGAGGAAACCGTTCTCCCCTGCTACATGCGGAATACAGGCGCCGCCGGGTCCTCCAGCGGGGCGTTGGCGCAGGCCGCCAGAGCGAGGCTCAAGACGTGGCGGGTGTCGCGGGGGTCGATCACGCCGTCGTCCCAGAGGCGGGCGGTCGAGTAGAAGGGCCGGCCCTGGTCCTCGTAGAGGTCGTGGAGCAGCTCGGCGGTCTCCGGCTGGCCGACCTCTTTCATCACCGCGGCCGCCATCTCGCCACCCATGACGGAGATGCGGGCGTTGGGCCACATGAAGAGGAAGCGGGGCGAGTAGGCGCGGCCGCACATCCCGTAGTTGCCCGCCCCGAAGGAGCCGCCGACGATCACGGTCAGCTTCGGCACCCGCGCGGTCGAGACCGCGGCGACCATCTTCGCCCCGTCCTTGGCGATCCCGCCCTGCTCGTATTTGGAGCCGACCATGAAGCCGTTGACGTTTTGGACGAAGACGAGCGGGATGCGGCGGTGGTCGCAGAGCTGAACGAAGTGGGCCCCCTTGAGCGCGCTCTCGGAGAAGAGGATGCCGTTGTTGGCGACCAGGCCGACCGGGTGGCCGTCGATGTGGGCGAAGGCGCAGACCAGGGTCTTGCCGTAGCGCTCCTTGAACTCGCGCAGCTCGCCGCCGTCGACGACGCGGCGCAGGACCTCGCGGATGTCCCAGGGCGCACGGGAGCCGATCGGGACGACGTCGAGGATCCCCTCCGGGTCATCGGCCGGCGGCCGCGGCTCGATCCGCGCCCAGGGCGGCGCCGGCTCGGGCGGCAGGGTGGCGACGATTTCGCGCAGGATCTGGAGGGCCTCGGCGTCATCGGCGGCGAGGTGGTCGGCGACGCCGGACCTGCGGGCATGGACGTCGCCGCCGCCGAGCTCCTCCGCGGTCACCTCCTCCCCGGTCGCCGCCTTCACCAGCGGCGGGCCGCCGAGGAAGATCGTCCCCTGGTGGCGGACGATCACGGTCTCGTCGCTCATCGCCGGCACGTAGGCGCCGCCGGCCGTGCAGGAGCCCATCACCGCCGAGATCTGCGGGATCTCCCGGGCCGACATCGTCGCCTGGTTGAAGAAGATGCGGCCGAAGTGCTCGCGGTCGGGGAAGACTTCGTCCTGCAGCGGCAGGAAGGCGCCGCCGGAGTCGACCAGGTAGATGCAGGGGAGCAGGTTCTGCAGGGCAACCTCCTGGGCGCGGAGGTGCTTCTTGACCGTGATCGGGTAGTAGGTGCCGCCTTTGACCGTGGCGTCGTTGGCGACGATTACGCAGCGACGGCCGCTGACCGTGCCGACCCCGGTGACGATCCCGGCGCCGGGCGCGGCGTCGTCGTACATCCCGTGCGCGGCCAGCGGCGAGAGCTCGAGGAACGGCGTGCCGGGGTCGCAGAGCCCCTCGACCCGTTCGCGCGCCGTCAGCTTGCCGCGGCCGCGGTGGCGCTCGACCGACTCCGGCCCGCCGCCGCCGTGGACCCGCTCCAGCTCAGAGTCCAGCTCGGCAATCAGCGCCAGGTGCTTCTCGCGCGAACCTGCGGAAACGGCACTCATCCGGCACTCCTTTCGGCGTCGTTTCCACCCTTGTCCTCGCTAGAACGAGGAAAAGGGTGGAAACGATGCTCCGGGTGCCACTCGACCGGGCCGGCGACGAGGACGTGGGAGCCCAGCGGCCGGCCGAGGACCTCCTGCGCGGCTGCGGCGGCGGCGATCAGCTTGGGAAGGTCGATGCCGGTCTCGATCCCCATCTCGTGCAGCATCGAGACCAGGTCCTCGCTGGCGACGTTGCCGGTCGCGCCGGCAGGGACCGGGCAGCCGCCGAGCTCGCCGAAGCTCGACTCGAAGGAGTCGACCCCGGTCTCGAGCGCCGCCAGCACGTTGGCCAGCGCCTGGCCGCGGGTGTCGTGGAAGTGGGCGGTCAGCTCGACCCCGCTCAGCTCTTCGTGGGCGCGGCGGAAGAACTCGCCGACCTGGACCGGGTTCGCCATCCCGGTGGTGTCGCCGAAGCCGATCTCGACCGCCCCGGCGGCCGAGAGCCGTTCGGCAATCTCGAAGACGCGCTCGATCGGCACGTCGCCCTCGTAGGGGCAGCCGAAGCTGGTGCTGATCACACCCTCGCAGCGCAGGCCGTCCTCGGTGGCGCGGGCGAGCACGTGCTCGACGTTCTCCAGCGATTCCTCGACCGTGCGGTTGAGGTTATGGCGGTTGTGGGTCTCCGAGGCGGAGAGGAAGACGTTGACCTCGTCGATCTTCTCCCGCACCTCGAGCGCCGCCTCCAGCCCACGCAGGTTCGGGACCAGGACGCTGACCGCGACCCCGTCGGGGATCTCGGCCCGTTCCAGCACCTCGCGCCCGTCGGCCAGCTGCGGGATCACGTCGGCGCGGACGAAGCTCGTGACCTCCAGCCGCCGCACCCCGGTGCGGGCCAGCATCTCGACCAGCCGTACCTTGTCGGCGGTGGCGATCGTCTCCGGCTCGTTCTGGAAGCCGTCGCGGGGGCCGACCTCGCGGATGCGGACTGAGCGGGGGATCACCGAGGCACCTGACCCCTAGGCCCCGAGGGCGCGGGCGATCACCATCTGCTGGATCTCGTCGGTGCCCTCGCCGATCGTGAGGATCTTGGCGTCGCGGTAGAAGCGGCAGACCGGATACTCCTCGATGTAGCCGTAGCCGCCGTGGATCTGCACCGCCTCCTCGCAGCAGCGGACCGCAAGGCGACCGCTCTTCAGCTTCGCCTGGGCGGCGGTGAGGCTGAAGTTCTCGCCCGCGTCCTTCTCGCGGGCGGCCTTGTAGACCAGCAGCCGGGTGGCCTCGATCTCGGTCGCCATGTCGGCGAGCTTGGCCTGGATCGTCTGGAAGCGGGAGATCGACTGGCCGAAGGCCTGGCGCTCCTTGGCGTAGGAGAGCGCCTCGTCGAGCGCGCCCTGGGCGAGGCCGACGCCCATCGCGGCGACCCCGATGCGGCCGATGTCGAGGACCTGGAGGAACTGGCGGAAGCCCATCCCGCGCGGGCCGAGTATGTGGGTCTCCGGCACCCGGCATTCGGTGAAGGTCAGCGGCCGGGTGTCGGAGGCGTTCCAGCCCATCTTGCGGTAGGGCTCGCCTTGGTCGTAGCCGGGGGTGCCGTTGGCGACGATCAGGTTGGAGACCTCGTCCTCGCCGGTGCGGGCGGTGATGCAGACGACGCCGGAGATGTCCGTGCCGGCGTTGGTGATGAACTGCTTGGCGCCGTCGATCACCCATTCGCCGCCGTCGAGGCGGGCCTTGGTGCGGACGTTGCCAGCGTCGGATCCCGCCTCGGGCTCGGTCAGGCCGAAGGCGCCGAGGATCTCGCCGGAGGTCAGCCGCGGCATCCACTCCTCTTTCTGGGCGTCGGTGCCGAACAGGTAGATCGGCTGGGTGCCGAGCGAGGTGTGGGCGCAGAGGGTGATCGCGACCGAGGAGTCGACCCGGGTCAGCTCCTCGACGGCGAGCGCGTAGGCGAGCGAGTCGCCGCCCCCGCCCCCGTACTCCTGCGGGAAGGGAATCCCCATCAGGTTGAGCTCGCCGAGCTTGGCGACGATCTCGTAGGGGAACCGCTTCTCGCGGTCGAGCTCCTCCGCAACCGGGGCCACCTCCTGGGTGGCGAAGTCGCGGACCGTGCGCTGGATCAGGCGATGCTCGTCGCCGAGGTTGAAGTCCATTCGATCAGAATACCGAATCAGCGTTCGGTTTTCGCTACCGTTGGCACGATGCCAGTTCCCTCTCCCCCGACCCGTCCGGCGCTGCGCGCCCGCTACGACGCCCGCCGCCGCGAAGTCGTCGCCACCGCGGCGAAGCTGTTCGCCGAACGCGGCTACGACGGCACCTCGATGTCTGAGCTAACCGAGGCGACTGGCCTCGCCGCCGGCGGCCTCTACCACTACATCGAGGGCAAGGGCGACCTGCTGATCGCGATCTGCGACGAGCTGCTGGAGCCGCTGCTGACCCAGGCGCGGGAGATCGTCGCCGCCGAGGCGGCACCGGTCGAGCAGCTGCGCGAGCTGGTCGAGGACTGGGTCGCCCATGTCGTCACCCACCGCGACCACATGCTGGTCTTCACCCAGGAGCGGCAGGCGATCGAGAGCGAGCCTCGCTGGCGCCGCGTCCGCTCCCAGCGCAAGGCCTTCGAGAAGATCCTCGACGAGGTCCTCGCCCGCGGCGAGGCCGACGGCTCGATGACCTTCGCCGACCGCCGCCTCTCCCTCCTCGCCCTGCTGGGGATGGTCAACTACACCGCCCAGTGGGTGCGGCCGAGCGGCCGCCTCTCACCCGAGGAGATCGCCGACGGCTACTGCGCGATCGTCCTCAGCGGTGGTTCCTGACGGACCTTCCGAAACCGACTAGGCGATCGGGTGTGCGGCGACGGCCAGGGCGATCACGGCGGCGATCACCGCGGTCAGGAAGGCAGTCTTGAATGGAGATGGTGGGGCGGAACGAATCATGCCCCGAAATTAGCTGTCTATCGGCGATCCACCTGTGCGAACGAGCACAGTCGGACATCACTCACATTTAGCAGGGATTTCACACCTGGATCGCGAAGCGTCGCCAGCTCGATTTGGCGCTCCGAGTCGTAGGAAGAGACCGACACCGGGCCGGCCGCGGGGTGGCAGCCGATCTCGGTCCAACCGGGCGGCAGCACTTCGATCAGGGTCATGAGATGCGCGGGCGAGACCGCGTCCCGGCCGTAGAAGCGGCCCTCGTAACGAATCCCACGGTTGCGCAGCGGCACCCCGAACTCGGCGGCCAGCGCCGAGGCGGCGGCACCGAACTCCAGGTCGGTTTCGTGCACGTGCTTGTGAGAGTCCAGGTGCGTCGGCTCGCGCCCAACCAGCTCGCGGAAACGTTCGAGCTGTTTGCGGCATTCCGCGTCCGGCGTTCGTCCTTTCCCCCTCATATGCCCGGGAAAGGACGAACGCCACTCGAGGTGGAGGCCGACGGCTAGGTCCGGGTGCTCCGGCAGCGCTTCGGCTGCCGTTGGCGCGGCGTCGCGCAGGACCATCAAGCTGGTGCTGGTGACGATGCCGCCCTCGTGCGAGGCGAAGATGCCTTCGTTGACTGCCTGCGCGTAGCCGAGGTCGTCGGCGTTGACGATCAGGTAGCGGTCGGCCATCCGTTCAGGCTGGCACGCCAAGCGCGACAATGCGCATGTGTCCACCCTGCGGACGATCGGCGTCTACGGCTTCGACCGCGATTCGTTTCTCGCAGCGCTGACCGGCGCCGGCGTCGACTTGTTGCTCGACGTGCGCCAGCGGCGCGGTGTGCGCGGCAGCGAGTACGCCTGGGCCAACGCGCAGCGCCTGCAGGCTGCGCTGGACGAGGCCGGCATCGGCTACTCCCATCTGAAGGAGCTGGCGCCGACCACCGAGATGCGGCAGCTGCAGTACGCCGAGGACGAGAGGCGCGGCGAGGGAAAACGCTCTCGCACCGTCCTCGCTCCCGCCTACGTCGAGCGCTACGCCAACGAGGTCCTCGATCAGGTCAACCTCGAGCCGATCGTCAGATGGATTGGCAAATCACAACCGGCGCTGCTCTGCGTCGAGCGCGACCCGGAGGCCTGCCACCGCTCACTCGTCGCCGAGCGCCTCCGCGACGAGTACGGCTTCGAGGTCGAGCACCTGCGTCCCGAGGACGGTTAAGCCGCCATCGACCGCGCGATCACGACCCGCTGGATCTCGTTCGTGCCCTCGTAGATCTGGGTGATCTTGGCGTCGCGCATCATCCGCTCGACCGGGTACTCGTTGACGTAGCCGTAGCCGCCGAGGACCTGAATCGCCTCGACCGTGACCTTCATCGCGTTGTCGGAGGCGAAGAGCTTGGCCATCGAGGTCCACTTGCCGAGGTCGGCCGGGCGCAGGGGCTTGTCGGCAACCGAGCAGGCTTTGTAGAGCAGCTCGCGGGCCGCGGCGGTGCCGGTCTCCATGTCGGCGAGCTTGAACTGGATCGCCTGCAGCTGGTTGATCGGCTTGCCGAAGGCGATCCGCTCCTTGGCGTACTCGCTGGCGTAGTCGGTCGCGCCCTGGGCGATCCCGACCGCCTGGGCGGCGGCGCCGAGCCGGGTCCGCTCCAGCGTGCCGAGGGCGACGCCGAGGCCCTTGCCCTCCTCGCCGATCAGGTTCTCGTGCGGGACGCGGACGTCGGTGAAGGTCGGCGAGCCGGTCGGCGAGCCTTTGATCCCGAGCTTGTGCTCGAGCTTGCCGGGATCGAAGCCGGGCGCGTCTTTCTCGACCACGAAGGCGCTGGTGCGGCGGTTCTCCCGATCGGTGGTGGCGAAGACGACGTAGAAGTCGGCGATCGTCGCGTTGCTGATCCAGGCCTTCTGGCCGTTGATCACCCACTCGTCGCCGTCGCGGACGGCGCTGGTCCGCATCGCCGCCGGGTCCGAGCCCGCCTCGGGCTCCGAGAGCGCGAAGGCCGGCGACCACTCGCCGCTGGCGCACTTCGGCAGCCAGCGCTGTTTCTGTTCCTCGGAGCCGAACAGCTGGATCGGCAGCGTCCCCAGCTCCTGCACCATCAGCATCAGCGCCGAGGAGGCGCAGGCCTTGGCGATCTCCTCGACCGCCATCTGCAGGACCAGCGTCCCGGTGCCGGTGCCCCCGTACTCGGCGGCGAAGGGCAGGCCGAGGATGTCGTGCGAGGCGAGCAGCTCGCGCAGGTCCCAGGCGTATTCGCTTTTGCGGTCGATGTCACCGGCCCGCGGCGCGATCTTCTCCTGGGCCAGCTGGCGAACCATGTCGCGCAGGTCGAGCGCCTCCTGGGAGATCTCGTAGGCGGGGGTGACAGTTTCGACGCTCATTCGTTCCTTTCTCAATCGCCGTTTCCACCATTGTCCTCGCCAGAACGAGGAAAAGGGTGGAAACGATGTCGGGTTAGAAGACGGGTGACTCGGTGTAGGTCCCGAAGACCTCTTGCATCGCCGCGATCATCTCGCCCTCGGTGGCCTGGGTGCGGGCCGCCTCGATGATCGGCGGCATCAGGTTTCCCTCGCCGGCGGCGGCGCGCTTCAGCTCGGCCAGGGCGGACTCGACCGCGCCGCCGTCGCGGGCGGCCTTGGTCGCCGCCAGGCGCTCGACCTGCTTGCCTTCCAGCGCGGGGTCGATCTTCAGGATCGGCATCGCCTCTTCGTCCTCTTCGGTGAAGTCGTTGACGCCGACGACGATCCGCCGCCGTTCGTTCAGCTCCTGCTGGTAGGTGAACGAGGACTCGGCGATCTCGCGCTGGGGGAAGTTGCGGCGGATCGCCTCGACCATCCCCCCCAGCTCGTCGATCCGGGCGAAGTAGCCGTAGGCCGCCTCCTCCATCTCGTCGGTCAGCTTCTCGACGAAGTAGGAGCCGCCGAGCGGGTCGGCGGTGTTGGCGACGCCGGTCTCGGTGGCGATGATCTGCTGGGTGCGCAGCGCCACCCGCACCGCCTCCTCGGTCGGCAGCGCCAGCGCCTCGTCGAAGGAGTTGGTGTGCAGCGACTGGGTCCCGCCCATCACCGCGGCCAGCGCCTCGAGCGCGGTGCGGACGACGTTGTTGAGCGGCTGCTGCGCGGTGAGGCTGACACCGGCGGTCTGGGTGTGGAAGCGGAGCCGCATCGACTCCTCGCGGGTGGCGCCGTAGGTCTCCTTCATCTCCCGTGCCCAGATCCGGCGCGCCGCCCGGTACTTGGCGATCTCCTCGAAGAAGTCGATGTGGGAGTTGAAGAAGAAGGAGAGCCGCGGGGCGAAGTCGTCGACGTCGAGGCCGCGCTCGATCGCCCGCTCGACGTAGGTGAAGCCGTCCTTGAGGGTGAAGGCAAGCTCCTGCTGCGCGGTCGAGCCGGCCTCGCGGATGTGGTACCCGGAGATCGAGACCGGGTGCCAGCGCGGCATGTTCTCGGTGCACCACTCGATCATGTCGGTGACCAGCCGCATCGCCGGCTCGATCGGGAAGCACCACTCTTTCTGGGCGATGTACTCCTTGAGGATGTCGGTCTGGATGGTGCCGCCGAGCTTGTCCGCAGGCACGCCCTGCTTCTCGCCGACCAGGACGTAGAAGGCGAGCAGGATCGCGGCCGGGGCGTTGATCGTCATCGAGGTGGTGACGCCGCCGAGCGGGATCCCCTCGAAGAGGCGCTCCATGTCGGCCAGGGTGTCGACGGCGACGCCCTCGCGCCCTACCTCGCCGAGGCTGCGGACGTGGTCGGAGTCGTAGCCCATCAGGGTCGGCATGTCGAAGGCGGTCGAGAGCCCGGTCTGGCCGTGATCGAGCAGGTAATGGAAGCGCTCGTTGGTCTCCTCGACGGTGCCGAAGCCGGCGAACTGGCGCATCGTCCACAGCCGCCCCCGGTACATCGAGGGGTACGGACCGCGGGTGAAGGGATAGGAGCCGGGCTCGCCGATCGCCTCGGCCGCGTCGGGGCCGAGGTCCTCCTCGGTGTAGAGCGGCTTGATCTCCTTGCCGGAGATCGTCGAGAACTCGGCGTCCCGTTCGAGCCGCTTGTCGTCGGAGATCTGGCTCACGCTTGGGAGTCTGACAGCGGCCTCTGCCGCTAGGCGCTGTTACCCGCCACGGCGCGCAGCTTCGGTGCCCAGACCTCGTCGAGGAAGGCGGCCAGCTCGTCGTTCAGCCGCTCGGGGTTGAGCCGCCACTCGAGGATCGAGTTGGCTTCGACCAGCTGCGAGTTGGGCAGCTCTTCGAGCAGCATCCCCGAGTCGCTGAACGGATGCAGCGGGTCGCGCGGGTGGCCGACGACCAGCGTCTGGTGGTCGATCTTCACCCGCTCCTCGCGGTGCGGCGCGGTCTCGCCCAGCAGCAGTCCCTCCAGCACCGCCTGCGAGGGGCCAGGACGCTGGCGGACCCAGTCGAGGCCGATGTCCAGCAGGTAGTTGGTGCGGGGGATCAGCGAGGTGGCGATCGAGACGCCCTCGAAGAGCGGGCGGCCAAGTTTCAGGCCGAGCAGCACCGGGGTGAAGAAGGCGGCGACGAAGGAGAGCGCGTTGTCCAGCACCGGCATCTCGATGAACAGCGCCTGCACCCGTTTCGGTTGGCGGACCGCCATCTCCAGGGCGATGTTGGCGCCGAGCGAGGTGCCGCCGATCACCGCCTGGTCGATCTCGAGGTGGTCGAGCAGCGCAACGACCTGGCGCGAGAAGAGCGGCATCGAGTAGAGCCGCAGGTCCTCGGGCCGGTCCGAGCGCCCGTGGCCGAGCATGTCGACGGCGATCACCCGGTTGCCGCGCTCGGCCAGCTCCGGGCCCAGCCGGTCGAACATGCGGCGGTTCATCAGCAGGCCGTGGACGAGCACGATCGGGCGCCCGCCCTCGCCGTAGACGTCGAAGGAGATGCGGTGCCCCTCGTAGCGGAACTCGCCCATGGAGCGGATGGTACGTCCTGGCTGGGCGGCTAGCCAGTCGCCCCTAACCGGGGCCGCTGCCGACGGAGTGGCCGTCGAGCGCCGCCTTGGGCAGGTCGCGCAGTTGCGGCATCGGCGAGGGGAACAGCCACAGGACCCCGAGGAGAGCGCCGATCGCGGTCACCCACATCGTCGTCTGCAGCCCGATCGCCGCCGCCAGCAGGCCGCCGCCGAGGGCGCCGATCGGCCGCACGCCGTAGTTGACCAGCAGGAAGGCGCCCGAGACCCGGGCCCGCAGCGGGTCGGGGACCGCGGCGGCGTAAAGGGCGCCGAGGCCGACGTCGAGCACCATCAGGCCGACCCCGTTGAAGTACTCGGCTACCGCGAGCAGCGGCAGCGCCAGACCGGGCACCCCGGCGGCGGCCGGGACCAGCAGCAGCGGCGCGGGCGTGACGACGAAGCCGGCGATCAGCGCCTTGCCGAGGCCAAGCCGCCGGTTGAGCCGGCCGGTGATCAGAATCCCGGTCAGGCAGCCGAGGCCGCCGATTGCCATCACCAGTCCCAGCTCCCCTGCGGAGAGGCCGAGGTGGCGGGTCGCATAGAGGGCGAACAGCCCGTAGAAGCCGAGGTTGAAGAGGTTGAGCGTGGCTGAGGCGAGCAGCGTCGCTCGGACCAGCGGGGTGCGGGTGATGTAGCGGCCCCCCGCCGCCAGATCGAGCTCGCGGTCGCGGTCCGGCTCGGGCTCGTCCCCATCCGCCCGCCGCACGAAGAACGCCGAGGCGAGGTAGGAGCAGGCGTCGGCGAAGAGCGCGAACGGCGCGGTCAACACCTGGACGAGGAGGCCACCTAGCGCGCTGCCGCTGGTGATCGCGACGGCGCGGCTGCCGTTGAGGAGCGCGCTCGCGTCGACGTAGTCCTCGCGCTCGACCAGGGAGACGAAGACGACGTTGTAGGCGACGGCGAAGAGGACGCTGAGCGAGCCGGCGGCGAAGGCGACGACGTAGAGCTGGGCGAAGGTGAGGACGCCGAGCAGCGCCGCCAGCGGAATCGTCAGCAGCAGCGCCGCGCGGCCGAGGTCGGCGGCGACCATCAACGCCCGCCGACGGTGGCGGCGGTCGGCCCAGGCGCCGAGGTGGATCGAGAACAGCAGATTCGGCGCCAGCGCCGCCGCGCTCAGCAGGCCGACCTGGGCGGGCCCGGCGTCGAGCTCGAAGATTGCCAGCAGGGGCAGCGCCAGGAGGGTGATCTCGTCGCCGAAGAGCGAGATCGTCTGGCCGGTCCAGAAGTCGCGGAAGGAACGGTTGGAGCGAAGCAGCGGCGGGGTCGGTGGCCGCCGCACCGTCAGTCCCTGCGCTCCGGCTCGGCCAGCGGGTAGGCGAGGGCGATGACGACGACCGGGCGGGAGCCCGACACCGGGGGCGAGCCGTCCTCCAGTCGCTTCAGGTAGGGCTCGAGCAGCTCGCGGATCTTCGCCTCGACCTCGCGCATCTCCTCGACCGTCATCTCGACCTGGGCGTCGCCGAAGAGCGCCGCCTCGGCCCACTCCGGCGGTTCGCCCGGCTGGCGCTCGAGCCACTCGACCGTGCTCTCGAAGTAGCGCTCGACGACCACCCGCGAGAGCATCTCCCCCGCCGCCCGGGTCTCCTCGCTCTCGCCGAAGACCGGCCATTCGGTGGAGATCGAGGTCGCCCGCCAGGGACGCTCGCGACCGCTACCGCCGCCGGCTTCCTCGACCAGCCCGTACTTGGCCAGCTGCCGCAGGTGAAACGAGCAGCTCGCCGGGCTCTCCCCGATCCGCTTGGCGGCCTGGGTCGCGGTCAGGGGACCGCCGCGGCGCAGCAGCGCGATCAGTTCGAGCCGGGTCGGGTGCGCCATAGCCCGAAGCGCCCGCGGGTCGGTGAGGGTGACGGTCCGCCGCTTCGCCATCATCGAAAGATAGCTTTCGAAAGCCTTCTTTCAAGTCTCCCCTCGTTTCCAGACTTTTCCTCGCTATGGCGAGGACAAAGGTGGAAACGACGCTCAGCGAGGCGTCATCAGCGCCACCGGCAGCGAGAGGCCGGCGCTGCGGAGCAGGGTGGCGATCCGCCGCCCGGGCTGGACGGCGTCTCTCGGCTCGCTCGCCCGGTCGCCGAGGAAGGCGACGGTCGCGTCGAGGTCGGGGGCGACGAAGGCGAGCCCCCAGAAGAAGGCGGGGCGGTCTCCCCCAGCCCGCTCGGTCGCCTCGGCCGGCTCCTGCACGGCCTCGAGGACCGCCTGCCCAAGCCGGAAGAAGGCCTGCCGCGGCGCCCCGGCCGGGGTCGGCTCCTCGCGGATCCGGCGCAGATCCAGGCCGGCGGCCTCTAGGGCGGCGACGGTGCGGTCGAGGTCGGAGGAGATCGCGACCACGTGGTCGAGCGCGGCGATGCCATTGGGATGCGCCGGCGCCGACTCGGGCAGCGGTCGCTCGGAGCGCGTCGTCGCCAGGCCGTCGAGCTCGGTCGACTCGACCCCGCGCAGCGACCAGCCGCTCAGCCCGCGCCTCCCCTCCTCCGGCGCGAATCGGATCCGCACCTCACCGAGGACGCAGACGTCGTCTTCGACCACGAAGCCGCAGGCGCGCCAAGCGTCCGCCGTGTCCGCCACCACCAGCTCGTCGAGGGTCACCGCCATGAGAAATCGCGGGCCTCGGGGGTATGTGACACAGCTAACAACCCTGACTGTAGGGCAATTCTCGTTCGAATCATATACTTTCTGATTATGGGAGAACTCGATGAGTAACAGCGACGGGGTCGCTCCAGCCTACAACTGGCACCCAGCGGTTCATAGTCGCCATTACGAGGAGACGCTTTGCTTCGTCATGATCAGGCTGCACGAGCCACTCCACCGACCTGTTGCAGATCAAGTTCAAGATGTGCTCAAGGCGGCGGAAATTAAGCACGCCTGCGCATACCCACTGTTTGGTCCATGGGATGCCCTGGTGCGCGCATGGCTTACGGAACCATCCTACTTGCGTCTTCTCCAAATCCTTCAAGATTCCGTCGACCTCAAATCCGATCACAACATTGACGAATTTCGAGGATTCACCGCAAGCGAGATCCGCTATTTTTGGAATGGCTCTGATTCCAATCTTCTAGCCCCGAACAAAGCAATAAGAACGGCTATTACCAGCAATATCGGGGCAATCGAGAGGGTTGCTGAGAATCCCGATTCCCCCGACTTTGGGACGTGGACACAGTTGCAGGAAGAAGGGCTCCTCTTCCCCCGTCCATCAATGCCTGAAGGTGGTGTCAAGTTCTATACCTGCCTTGAGCGCACTTCCGACAAGCTTGCCCCCAAGAAGGAGGTGGAAGCGATCATGGAGGCGATGGCTTCGAGTCCGATTGACTCAAGTGGCATCCCGATGATCGAGAGATCAACTCTTTACTGTGGGAGCGGTCCGCTTGCGGATTACCTCGTACGGAGTGTTGCCGATGATTTCGACGACATTCTCGCGCTTGCGGTGTCGTTCGATCGACATTTGGCGCGGACTGGCCTGCGCCCCATGACCCTCCTTGTGGCTAACCCTGGTGCCGTGTCGGAGTCTGACCATATTAACGACCGACGCCACTTCACTCCAACTGATCGCTCCACTTGCGAGCTCCTGGAGCTAGAGGAGGAGCTCTTCGGTGAGATCACTCATCGCCAAGAGCTGAACGCCTTAGTTGTCGAAGCCTGCGAATTGGCAGAAAAAGACGAACATCTCCGAGGCATTCACCTGCGTATTCTGCGGGCAACTGCTCTCAACGATCAAGACGAGCTCCAGAGCTCACTTTCCTACCTTCTGAATTTCGAGCCGGTCTTCAAGAAGAGGTTGATACGGGAGTTTTTTGAGGTATTTGGCGAAGATTGGCTTACCCAGATTCGTGATATCTGTGCGTCGAGCGACGACTACAAAGAGCATGCGACAACCGAGATGTCCAAGAACCTGCTCGGCTGGAGCCTGGGCACCTTTCTCGTCACCGCGAGGGCTATCGCAAAGCTTCATCCGGGATTCCGGGGCAGACTTGCAACGCAGCTAGGTGATAATTGGGATGCTGGCACTGAGGATCTTGTCGAGCTACGCAATGACCTTGCTCACGGCCGGGTATACGAAATGTCGTCCCTCGACTCCTACGATGCGGATAGAGTTGATTATCTGCAGCGCACGATGAAGGCGGCGGTCTTCTGGTGGCGAATTAGGAACGGCCTCGAGAATCGAAAGGGCAAGGCTCGTGAGTAAAGAGATCGTGATCAAAGGCAGCCAGGATCTCCCTCCCCTTGATTCCCGCGCGCTCTATTTTGATATCTCGCATGAGATGCGTCGAACGGTCGTCGATCTCATTCGGGGAAGCGAGCCAACCACGGTCCTAGGAGTCCTCCTCGCGCACAACGAAGACGGGGTCACGGTCGAGGGCTTAGCCAAGCAATTGAAAAGACCCGTAGGTCAGATCTCGTGGTATGTCGAGAAGCTTGAAACGGAAGAGCTCTGCGTGAGAAGCAGAATGGAGGGTCACGTAAAGGTTCTGCCACTCGCGACCTACACCAAGCGCAACGAGTAGCTCTTCAGCCGTTCAGCGGAAGAACAGCTCAGCTCAAGGTCGCGCTCAAGTCGCGCTCAAGCGCCGGAACGACCTTCTCGGCGAAGCACTTGACCAGCTCCGGGTCGAACTGGGTGCCGCTGCCGCGGCGCAGCTCCTCGACCGCTTCCGCGCTGCTCATCGGCGGGCGGTAGGGCCGGCCTTCGGTCATCGCGTTGTAGGCGTCGCAGATGAGGATCGCGCGGGAGCCGCGGGGGATGTCGCGCCCGGCGAGCCCGTCGGGGTAGCCCTGGCCGTCCCAGCGCTCGTGGGTCGAGCGCACCAGGCTGGCGACCGGTCCGAGGGCCGGCGCCGCGTCGAGCACCCGCTCGCCGATCTTCGGGTGCTTGCGCATCATCTCCCACTCCTCCTCGGTCAGCTTGCCGTCCTTGTGGAGGATCTCGTCGGGGATCGCGATCTTGCCGATGTCGTGCAGCTCGGCGGCGCGGACGAGGACGTCCACCTCCTCAGCGTCGAGGTTGAGCTGGCGGCCGAAGACCGCCGCGAGATGGGCGACGCCGTCGAGGTGGCGCTCCAGGCCCGGCTCACGCTCGCGCAGGACGCTGAGCAGGACGCCGCGGGTCTGGCTGCGGGCGGAATCGGCGCGGCGGCCCTTTTTCGCGTACATGCGGCGGTCGGCGAGGCGCAGCGCGTCGGTCGGGGAGACGACCTCCACCGGGATCAGGACCTTGCCCCAGGAGGCGCTGATCGAGAAGCCGGTGCCGCGATCCGAGAGCGCCTCTTCGGCCCCCTCGCAGATCGCGTCGGCCGAGTGGCCGCGGGTCGAGGCGAGGATGCAGAACTCGTCGCCGCCGAGCCGGTAGGCGTGGCCGAAAGGCCGCATCGAGGCGGCCAGTTGCTGGCCGAGCCGGCGCAGCAGGTCGTCGCCGGCGGGATGGCCGAAGGTGTCGTTGTAGGACTTGAAGCCGTCGAGGTCGTACAGCGCCAGGACCGTTGGTTCGGGCGGGGTGGCGGCGGCGGCGCGCTCGAGGTCGGCCATCAGCGCCCGGCGGTTGGCGAGGCCGGTGAGGTCGTCGGTCAGCGCCTCCTCTTCGCTCGCCTCGAGCATGCCCGTGTTCTGGTTGAAGGTGATCAGCAACCGCGCCAGCACCGCGACCAGACACGCGGCGGAGAGGGCGACGGCGGTGGTGTCGACATCGAGGAAGCTGGCACCCACGAGCAGGCCGATGACGACGATCGCCATCGCCAACGGCACGGCGATGCGGCGGCGGCCGGAGCCGACCGTCGCCTCCGCCTCGGTCGCGGGCAGCCAGGAGGCGAGAGCGAGGAGGAGGAAGGCGAGGGGCCAGCCGACGCTGGCCGCGTTCAGGGCGGCGGTCGACTGGCCGCCGGCCGAGAGGTAGACGACGTCGCAGACGCCGAACAACAGCAGGGCGGCGGCGATCAGCAGCCAGGTGCCGCTGGTCCACCATTTGGAAAGCACGAAGGCGCCGCTCAGCAGGCCGAGCAGGACCAGATCCATGCACGGATAGGCGAGGCTGACGGCGACGCCGAGCGGGCTGCCGCCGAGCGCTTCGAGGACCGGCGGGAAGATCAGCGCCGCGGCGACCGCGGCGACGGCCAGCGCCCCGATCAGGGCGTCGACCCAGGCGAGCGGATCGAGGTGGGCGACCCGGGCGCGGAGCAGCAGCACCAGGGCGACGAAGCTGGCCGGGTAGAAGGCGAGGAAGAGCGCGTCCGAGGGCGAGGGGAACGGGGCGGGTTCGGCGTAGTAGAGGACGACCGAGTAGTAGGTCTGGCCGAGCGCCCAGAGGAGCAGGCCGACGCCGAGGGCGAGCCAGGCCCGCCGCTCCGCCGGCATCCGCAGCGCGCGCCAGAGGACGATTGCCGCGGCGCCGAGGACGATGACGTCGTAGACCCAGCGCCCGACGGCCGCCTGCAGCCCTTCGCCGGGGAGTTCGCCGACTACGACGACGGCATAGAAAACGAGCAGCGCGGCGAGCAGGCCGAGCGCGGCAAACGCGACCAGGCGAGAGCGATCGAATGCACTAGACGATCTGTCCACCCGTGGTACATCGGTCGCTTTTTCCAATCACTTGAGCCGCGCGAACTCGTCCCTCCGCTTGATCAGCAGCCACTGCGGCTTCTTTCCCCCGCGCGTCCGTTGCAGGGCGAAGCCGCCCTCGAGTTTCTCGCCGTGGAGGACGAAGACGGCGTGGCCGCGCTCCAGCGCCTCGGGCCAGGGCACGCGGCCGCCCTGCTCGTAGGTCCCGCGGTCCCAGATCTCCACCTTGCCGCCGTCGACCTCCCCCTCGAAGTCGTTGTAGGCGATCGAGTGATCCTCGACCTCGATCGCCAGCCGCTTGTCGGCCGGGTCCATCGACGGTTCCTTCGGCACCGCCCAGGAGCGCATCACCCCGTCGACCTCGAGCCGCAGGTCGAAGTGATGGGCGGTCGCCCAGTGCTCCTGAACGACGAAGGCGCCGGCGCTGACGCCGCGGACGGCGAACTGCTCGTGGCCCTCGACCTTCGCCGGCTCGATCTCGACCGCCTCGACGCGGGCGGCGGGCGGGCCGGCTTCGAGGAAGGCGACGAACTCGTCGACCGCCGCCACCGGCCCCTCGGCGTGCACCCGGAGGGTGCCGTCGTCGGCGTTGCGGACCCAGCCGAGGACGCCCAGCTCGTGCGCCCGCGAGACGGCGGAGTCGCGGAAGAAGACGCCCTGGACCTTGCCGGTCACGACCGCACGCACGCCCTTCTTCTCTTCGCTCACAAGGAGAAGAATCTCACCGTTCGCCGACCGCGCCGGTTTACCCACCCGCCCAGCAGGTAAGAAGAAGAACGTTAACCAGTCGCGGGAGGCCCGATGAAGGTCCTGATCGCCACCGACACGGTCGGCGACGTCTTCGCATATACCGCCGAGCTTTCCGCGGCGCTGGAGGATGCGGGCATCGAGGTCGTGGTCGCGACGATGGGGCCGCGGATGCGACGCGAGCAGCGCGCCCTGCTTCCCGCCCGGGTGCACGAAAGCGGCTACCGGCTGGAGTGGATGGAGGAGTCCTGGGTCGACGTCGCCGCCGCCGGCCGCTGGCTGCAGATCCTCGAGGAAGAGGAGCGGCCCGACGTCGTCCACCTCTGCTCCTACGCCCACGGGGCGCTGCCGCTGGCGGCGCCCAAGGTGGTCGTCGCCCACTCCTCGGTGCTCTCCTGGTGGCGGGCGGTCCACGGCTCCGACGCGCCGCCGGAATGGGGCCACTACCGCGAGCAGATGGCGGCGGGGCTGGACGGCGCCGACGCCGTCGTCGCGCCGACCAGAGCGATGCTGGACGAGCTCGAGAGCGATCACCGGCTGCGCCCCGGGGTCGCCTGCGTGATCAACCACGGCTCGGCGTCCCCCGTCGCCGCCTCAGACGTCGGCAAGAGCGCGCTTGTGCTGGGCGCCGAGCGGGTCTGGGACGCGGCCAAGAACCTGGCGACCCTCGACGCCGCCGCCGCGCGCCTCGCCTGGCCGGTGACCGTCGCCGGCGACCTCGGCCCGATGGGCACGGTGCGCTTCGCCGAGAGCACCGGTGCGCTCGGCGTCTCCGCCCTGGCCGAGCTGCGCCGCAGCGCCTCGATCTTCGCCGCCCCGACCGCCTACGACCCCGCCGGCCTCGGGATCCTCGCCGCGGCCCGCGAGCGCTGCGCGCTGGTGCTCGGCTACATCCCCTCTCTGCGCGAGCTCTGGGGTGACGCGGCGGTCTTCGTCCAGCCCGACGACGACCGCGCCCTGCACGAGGTGCTGGAAACGCTGATCGACGACAGCGACCTGCGCGGCGAACTCGCCGAGCGAGCGCAGCAGCGCGCCGGGGAACTCTCGATCCAGCGCACCGCGAAGGCCTACCTCGGGCTCTACAAGCGGCTGGTGGCGGAGCGCGCGGCAGCGTAGATTGGCGACGTGAGCGCCGAGCCGGTCGAAACGCTGTCGGGCGACCCGACGCTGGAGCTGCCGGAGTTCGACTCACCGCCGGAAGACCCGCTGCCGCTGCTGGAGCGCTGGCTACGCATCGCAGACGAAAGGGGCGTGCGCGAGCCGCGAGCTCTGGCGCTGGCGACCGCCGACGGCGAGGGTAGACCGTCGGTCCGGACCCTGCTCGTCAAGCAGCTGTCCCCCACCCTCGTCTTTGCCGGCAGCTACGACAGCCGCAAGGGACGCGACCTCGCCGCCAACCCGCGGGCGGCGGGGACCCTCTACTGGCGCGAGACCCTGCAGCAGATCACGATCGAGGGACCGGTCGAGCGATTGAGCGAGGAGGAGTCCGACGCGCTGTTCGCCGAACGGCCGGCGGCAGGGCGGGCGACGACTGTCGCCTCGGACCAGGGCGCGCCGCTCCGCGATCCCGAGGCGCTGCGAGAGAAGGCCGACGAGCTGAGCGCTGAGGAGCTGCGCCGGCCCCCCAACTGGGGCGGCTTCCGCCTCGGCCCCGACCTGATCGAGTTCTGGCACGGCAGCCCCACGCGCCTCCACCGTCGCCTGCTCTACATAAAGGGCGAGGACGACTGGAGCCACCGGCGCCTCCAGCCCTAGAGGTCTAGAGGTAGCCGAGCGGGTCGGTGGCGGCGCCGTTGATCCGCACCTCGAAGTGGAGGTGGGGTCCGGTGCTGTGGCCGGTGTTGCCGCTGAGGCCGATCACGTCGCCCTGGCTGACCTGGGCGCCGACCGAGGTCGAGAAGCTCGACTGGTGGGCGTAACAGGTGGATAGCCCGCCGCCGTGGTCGATGCAGGTGTAGTTGCCGTAGCCGCCGCTTTCGTACTCGGACTGCATCAGGATCACGGTGCCGCTGGCAGCGGCGCGGATCGGCGTGCCTTCGGGCACGGAGATGTCGATCCCCTCGTGCATCCGCCCCCAGCGGTAGCCGAAGCCCGAGGTGAGGGTGCCTTCGAGCGGCCAGATGAAGCCGGCGGCGCTCGGCGAGGGCATCGGCCCGGCCGGCAGCGCAACGCCGCCGGTCGCTTCGGCGATTTCCTGGGCGATCTCGGCCCGGATCTCGCTCGCCACTTCCTCGTGCTCATGGCGCTCGCCTTCGATGCCCTTCAGCGTCCGGCGACGCTCCGCCCGGGCGGAGAGGAGCGCGCCCTCGCGCGACTCGAGCGCCGAGCGGGTCGCTTCCAGCCGCTGCTCCTTGGCGGCGATCTGGTCGCGCGCCTTTTCGATCGTCAGCTTCGAGGTCTTGCGGACCCGGACCAGCTTCTTCGCTTCGTCGCGCAGTTCGCGCACCCGCTCGGCGAGCTTCGCGTCGCTTTCGTTGATCGCGTCGAAGTACTCGGTGCGGGCGACCATGTCGCCGTAGTCCTCGGCGCTCAGCACCACCGAGGTGATGTCGGTCGAGCCGTAGGTGTAGATCGCGACGAGCCGCTCGCGGAGGACGACCAGGGCCCGCTTGAGGCGGCCGCGGAGGGTCTCCAGACGCTTCAGCGCCTCTTTCAGTTCGGCTTCGGCCCGGTCCAGCTCGGCCTGCTTGGCGACCAGCTCTTCTTCCGCCGCGGCCTCCTGGTTGCGGAGCGCCGACACCTGCCCTTCGAGGGCGGAGATTTCGTCCCCCATCGCTTCGATGTCCGAGGTGAGGACGCCTTCGCGCTCTTCGACCGCGCCGATCTTCTCTTCGACCGCTTCCAGCTTCTCCGAGTTGCTCTTGGCGGGCGCGGTTGCGACCGCGACCAGGCAGCTGGCAAGCAGGGCAAGGCTCATCGCGAAAAGCGACAAAAGCCAGCGCCGGCGCGGTTTTGCGGTCGGATTCGGCATAGCTGAGAAGAAGAAGGCCGGCATACGTGCCGGCCACCCATAAACCGTAGGCGGGGCGAAAGGCTCGCGCCCCCAGCTCAGACCGCCTGCAACCTCAGTTGCGAGCGGGTCAGTCCGCCTGGCGGCGGGCCATCTCGGCGGCGGGGTCAGGATAGGCGAAGGTGCTGAGGCCGAGCCAGTCGGGAAGGCTCCGCACCAGGTGCTCGGGGCCGGTCACGCGGACCTTCTTCGAGCGCATCGCCGTCCCCAGCTCCTGCTTGCCGACCCAGACCTCGGCCATCGCCCGCGTCTCGGCGTCGACCTGGAGGTCGATCCCGAAGCCGGGATCGGTGAAGCAGAGGTCGGCGTTCGCCTGCTCGGCCACCAGCCACCAGGCGCGCTTGCCCTCCTCGGCGTCGCGGAAGCGGAAGAAGACCCCGACCCGCTCCTGCGGCAGCCGGTCGAGGCGGACGCTGCGCCGCAGGTCCCACATCAGCAGGGCGGGATCGGCCTCCTCGGCGCTGATCTCGCGCTTCAGCCAGTCCCGGCTCCAGGTCCCGAGCGAGACGACCAGGGGCCCCAGCGCCTCGCCGGCCGGGGTCAGCCGGTAGGCGAAGCCCCGCTCCCCCTTCAGCGGCTCCCGGGTCAGCAGGTCCGAGCGCTCCAGCTCACGCAGCCGTTTGCTCAGCAGCGAGGAGGACATCCGCGGCACCCCGCGCTGGATCTCGTTGAAGCGGGTGCTGCCCATCAGCAGCTCGCGCAGGACCAGCAGGGTCCAGCGCTCGGTCAAGACCTCCGCCGCCTGGGCGACCGGGCAGAACTGTCCGTAGCTCTCGGGCATCTGGCTCTACGGGAAGTGTAGGCGCCTAACTGCAGATCTTGAAGTTGAACGGCCCTTGGGGCGGGCGTAGAAAGAGATCATCAACCGATCCAAAGGAGACCTGACGAAGTGAGCGCGACCACCGACACCCAGGGCCCCAGCCCCGAGCTGAGGCAAAAACACCGCAAGATGTGGGCCTCGGGGGATTACCCCTCGATGGTCGAGACCTTCCTCACCCCGCTCGGGCCGCGCCTGGTCGAGTTCGCCGGGATCGGCGCCGGCCAGCGCGTCCTCGACGTCGCCGCCGGCACCGGCAACGCCTCGATCCCGGCCGCCCAGGCCGGCGCCGAGGTGGTCGCCAGCGATCTCACCCCGGAGCTGTTCGAGGCCGGCCGCGCCCGCGCCGCCGCTGCCGGGGTCGAGCTGGAGTGGGCCGAGGCCGACGCCCAGGACCTGCCGTTCGAGGACGACAGCTTCGACGCGGTCATCTCCGCGATCGGGGTGATGTTCGCCCCGTTCCACCAGGCCGCCGCCGACGAGCTGGTCCGCGCCGCCAAGTCGGGCGGCACGATCGGCCTGCTGAGCTGGACCCCGGAGGGGATGATCGGCGGTCTGTTCAAGACCATGGGCCAGTTCATGCCCCCTCCCCCGGCCGGCGCCCAGCCGCCGCCGCTATGGGGCGGCGAGGACCATCTGCGGGAGCTGTTCGGCGACCGGGTCGAGCTGGAGAAGGCCGAGCGCGACGTGCTCGAGGTGACCGCCTTCAAGACCCCCGACGAGTTCGCCGAGCACTTCAAGGGGTTCTACGGGCCGACGATCGCCGCCCGCGCCAACGCCGAGAAAGAGAGCCGCACGGAGGAGCTGAACCAGGCGCTGAGTCAGTTCTTCGCCGAGCGGAACCTCGGTGGCGAGGACGACGCGCGGTTCGAGATGGAGTACCTGCTGACCGTCGGGCGGGTGCGCTGATGAGCGGCGGCGCGAGCTATGACGCGGTCGTCGTCGGCGCCCGCGCTGCCGGCTCGCCGCTGGCGACGCGGCTGGCGGAGCAGGGCTGGAAGGTCCTGCTCGTCGACCGCGAACCGCCGCCGGCGAACGTGCTCTCGACCCACTGCCTGTTCCCCAACACGCTGGCGCGGCTGGCGGAGCTGGGGGCGATGGAGCGGATCGAGGCCGAGCACCGGGTGAACTTCATCGACTACGGGATCCGCACCCTCGGGCGCGAGGTCTCGGGTTCGTTCACCCCGATCGGCGGCTTCGACCGCGCAGCGACGATCACCCGGCCCGTGCTGGACAAGGCGCTGCTGGAGGTCGCGGAAGCGGCCGGCGCGGAGACCCGCTTCGGCGAGAAGGTGACCGGCCTGATCGGCGCCGGGACCCCAGATCATCCAGTGCGGGGTGTGACGCTTGAGAGCGGTGAGGAGATCGAGGCCCGCTGGGTGTTCGGCGCCGACGGCCGCGCCTCGACCGTGGCGAAACTGCTCCACCTGGAGAAGGAACGGCCGCTGGCCGGCGAGATGGCCTTCATGTTCGGCTACTGGCGCGGGCTGCCGATGAGCGATCGCTTCTTCATCGACGTGGTCGAGAGCGGCTCGCTGGCCTGGTCGCCGTGCGAGGACGACCTCGGGTTGCTGATCCTCGGCATCGACCCCGAGCTGACCCGTGGCGACGCGACGAAGCGGCAGCTGACCTTCCTCGAAGGCGTGCGCAAATTCGACGACTGGTTCGACAGCGGCTGGCTGGCCGACGCCGAGCAGGTCGGCCCGATCCACCTGGCTCCGGAGACGATGCTGCGCGGCTTCTTCCGCCAGGCGAACGGGCCGGGCTGGGCGCTGGTCGGCGACGCTGGCCACTTCAAGAACCCCTCGACCGCGCAGGGCATCTCCGACGCGATCGAGCAGGCGCTGCACGTCGCTGGGGAACTGAACGGCCCCGAGGAGAGCCTCGCCGGCTACGAAGCCTGGCGCGACGATCGGGCCCGCGAGCACTACGAGTGGTCCTTCGACTTCGCCCGCTTCCCGAACCCGGCGGCGGCCGGGCCCGTCTTCGACGGCCTCGTCGCCGACCCGGAGGCGGGCCAGAACCTCCGCGACGCGCTGAGCCGGCAGCTGCGCCCGCGCAGCGGGGTGTTCACGGACGAGCGGTTGGGCAAGTGGTTCTCGGCCGTGCCCACCGCGCCGTAGTGGGCTTAGACGATTAAACGATTAAACGTCTGACCCTCGCGGACTGAACCCACGAAGCCGCAGCGAGTTGGTCACCACGAAGACGCTGGAGAAGGCCATTGCGGCGCCGGCGATCAGGGGGTTGAGGAAGCCGGCGGCTGCCAGGGGCAGGGCGGCGACGTTGTAGGCGAAGGCCCAGAAGAGGTTGCTCTTGATCGTCTTCAGGGTGCGGCGGGAGAGGCGGATCGCGTCGGCTATGGCGCGGGGGTCGCCGGAGATCAGGGTGATGTCGGAGGCCTCTATGGCCACGTCGGTGCCGGTGCCGATCGCCAGGCCGAGGTCGGCCTGAGCCAGGGCGGGCGCGTCGTTGACGCCGTCGCCGACCATTGCCGCGGTGCGGCCCTCGGCCTGCAGGCGCTCGACCGTCGCCGCCTTCTCGTCCGGAAGCACTTCGGCGACCACCTCGTCGATCCCGACCTCGGCGGCCACCGCCTTGGCCGTCGCCTCGTTGTCGCCGGTCAGCAGCACCGGGCGCAGGCCGAGCTCGCGCAGCTCGGCGATCGCCTCGCGGCTCGAGGGCTTGACGGTGTCAGCGACGACCAGCAGGCCACGCGCCTCGCCATCCCAGCCGACCGCGATCGCGGTCCGGCCCCGCGCTTCGGCCTCGCGCCGCGCATTCTCCAGCTCGGCGGGCCAGCGATCGTTTCCAGCCTTTTCCTCGCTATAGGAGGTCAAAGGGTGGAAACGATGTTGGGACTTTGCCCAATTCGCGACGAAGGAGGGGCGGCCGACGACGACCGCGCGGTCGCCGACCACGCCCTGGACGCCGAGCCCGGCGAAACTGGCGAACTCGTGGACCGCCGGCAGCAGCGTGAACTCCTGCTTTGCGCGGGCCCCGATCGCCGTCGCGATCGGGTGCTCGGAGGCGTCCTCGATCGCCCCGGCCAGGCGCAGGACCTCGCCCTCCTCAACCCCCGGCGCCGGGTGGACGGCGACGACCGACATCTCGCCGCTGGTCACCGTGCCGGTCTTGTCGAGCACGACGGTGTCGATCTCCTGCGTCGACTCCAGCACTTCCGGGCCCTTGATCAGAAGCCCCAGCTGGGCGCCGCGGCCAGTCCCGACCAGCAGCGCCGTCGGCGTCGCCAGGCCGAGCGCGCAGGGGCAGGCGATGATCAGGACCGCGACCGCGGCGGTGAAGGCGAAGCTCGCCCCCGCCCCGTTGCCGAGCCAGAAGCCGAGGGTGCCGACCGCCAGTCCGATCACGATCGGGACGAAAACGCCGCTGACCCGGTCGGCCAGGCGCTGAACCGGCGCCTTGCCAGACTGCGCCTCGGTGACGAGGCGGGCGATCTGCGCCAGCGCGGTTTCCTCGCCGATCCGGGTCGCCCGCACCACGAGGCGGCCGCCGGCGTTGATCGTCGCGCCGATCACTTCGTCGCCGGGGCCGACCTCGACCGGCACCGACTCGCCGGTGACCAGCGACTGGTCGACCGCCGAGGCGCCACTCTCGACGACGCCGTCGGTGGCGACCTTCTCGCCCGGCCGCACCACGAAGCGGTCGCCGGCGGCGAGCTGCTCGACCGGGACCTGGCGCTCGTTGCCATCGGCGTCGAGCAGCGCGACCTCCTTCGCACTGAGGTCCAGCAGCGCCTCCAGCGCCGCCCCGGCCCGCCGCTTGGCGCGGGCCTCGAAGTAGCGACCGGCGAGGATGAAGGTGGTGACCACGGCGGCGACCTCGAGGTAGATCTCGTCGCCGCCGGCGCCCCGCTCGGTGACCAGCTGGAAGGGCATCTTCATCCCCGGCATGCCGGCGTCGCCGAAGAACAGCGCGTAGAGCGACCAGCCCAGCGCGGCGAGGGTGCCGAGCGAGATCAGCGTGTCCATCGTCGCCGCCCCGTGCTTGAGGTTCTGCCAGGCGGCCTTGTGGAACGGCCAGCCGGCCCAAAGCACGACCGGGGTCGCAAGCTGCAGCGAGAGCCACTGCCAGTTTTCGAACTGCAGCGGCTCGATCATCGCCATCAGCAGAACCGGCAGCGAGAGGACGGCGGAGAAGATCAGCCGGCGGCGCAGGTCCTCGGTCGGGTCGGCTTCGGGCGCCTCGTCCTCCTCGCCGTCGGCCTTCGGCAGCGAAGCCGTGTAACCGACGTCCTCGACCGCCCCGACCAGCTCCTCGGGCGCGACCCGGGCCGGGTCGAAGCTGACCGTCGCCCGCTCGGTGGCGAAGTTGACCGTCGCCTCGACCCCGTCGAGCTCGTTGAGCCGCTTCTCGACCCGCCCCGCGCAGGAGGAGCAGGTCATCCCCTCGATCGGCAGATCGAGCCGCTCCTCCGGGGTGTTCTTCACGGCCTGGCTCATCGCGACACCACCACGGTGAATTCAACCGTCTGGACGACGCCGTCGTGCCTGAACTGCAGGTAGAGGCGGTAGCGGCCGGCGGTCGGGAAGGTCGCGTCGAAGACGATCTCGTCCGCCGCGTCCTCGGTCTCCTCCGGGTGGACGTGGAGGAAGGCGAGGTCGCCTTCGCGCAGCGCCACCAGGTGACCCTTGGCGCCGAGGTAGGGCTGCAGGTCCTCGACCGGGCGGCCGCCGCGGCTGACCGAGAAGCTCAGCTCGGAGTGCTCGCCCGCGACCAGGTCTCCCGTCGCCAGGCGTACCTCGTAGCCGTCGGTTGAGTCGACCTCCTGCGGCGCCGGGAAGGGCCGCGACTCGAACTCGCCGCCGGAGACGAAGAGGTCGCCGGCCAGGGTGTGCTGCTCGCCGTCAGCCGAGAAGTCGGCGAAAGCGCGGTAGACGCCGGCCTCGCCGAACCGGACCGGGACGCTCCAGGTCCCGGCCGCATCCATCTCGGGGTGCAGGTGGCGGAACCGGGTGCCGTCGCGGCGGACGACGATCAGGTGCATGCGGCGCTCGTGCAGCTCGTCGAACTCGGTCACCGGCGCGCCGCCGGCCGTCTCGATCGTGAAGCGCAGCTCACGCGCCTCGCCGCGCTCGAACTGGGTCGGGGCGAAGCGAACGGCGTAGCCGTCCGCGGCGACGCCGAGACCGGCCGGTTCGCGCTCTGAAGTGTGTCCCTCCATCGTCTCCTCCATCCCCGTCTCCTCCGTCTCGGCCGGCTCGGCCATGGAGCCGAGTGCCGCCGCGGCGCCAAACACCACCGCGAGTGCAGCGACGAAGAGAGCGATCTTTTTATACGGCCGGGGGGTATCCATGCGAGGACTGTAGCACATACCCAGAGGGGGTATCGCTATAATCTCAGGAGCCCCCAGGAAAGGACCCAGAGATGGCGGAGACCCACGCGGACCCCGGCTACATCGACAACAAAGAGCAGGTGAAGAACCGTCTGCGCCGCATCGCCGGCCAGATCGGCGGCATCGAGCGGATGGTCGACGAGAAGCGCTACTGCATCGACATCCTCACCCAGATCTCCGCCGCCCAGGCGGCGATCGACAAAGTCGCCCTCGCCCTGCTCGACGAACACACCCGGCACTGCGTCGTCGGTGCCGAGACCCCCGAGGCGCGGGAGGAGAAGACCGACGAGATGATGGCCGCGGTCGGCCGCCTGCTGAAGAGCCGCTGAGTTCTGCCAGGCTCCCGGGCGATGGAAGGCAGACCGAGCCGGCGCTGGGCCGCCGCCGTGCAGCAGTTCAACCGCAACCCCAAGCTCGTCGGCTTCGCGCGTCGGACGCGGGAGCGGACTCTCGGCGACGACGACCACATCGACCACCTCTCCACCGCCCGCGGGCGGCCTTCGGACCTCGCTGCCCGGCAGCTGGTCGATCTGCGCGGCGACGAGCCCGGCTTTGTCGGCGAGCTCGGCCTGACCGCGCTGCAGGCCTGGCAGCGGCTGGCCGAGTCGCAGGACCGCGGCCGTGGCAAGGTCGACGTGGCGATCCTCTTCACCGACCTGGTCGGCTTCTCCAGCTGGGCGCTGGAGGCGGGCGACCAGGCCGCCCTGCGGCTGCTGCGCGAGGTCGGCGAGGCGATCGAGCCGCCGGTGCTCGAGCGCCAGGGCGAGGTGGTGAAGCGGCTCGGCGACGGCCTGATGGCGGCCTTCTGGGACGCTCCCCGCGCGGTCGAGGCGGCCTTCGCCGCCACCGAGCGCTCCGCCGCGATCGAGGTCGACGGTTACCGGCCCGTGCTCCGCACCGGCATCCACCTCGGCCGCCCGCGCAAGCTCGGCGGCGACTACTTCGGCGTCGACGTCAACGTCGCCGCCCGCCTCGCCGACGCCGCCAAGCCCGGCGAGATCCTCGTCTCCGACCGGACCCTGGAGCACCTCCCCACAGACACCGTCGCGACCAGGAAGCGCCGCTTCAGCGCCAAGGGCGCGCCACCGGGGATGGCCGCCTACGCCCTCAGCCGCGCTTGATCGCGGTCAGTCTCGATCGAGCCGGTCGATGACTTCGAGCAGCTCCAGATGGCTGTCGAGGACGAACTCGGCTTCCGGGCCCGGGTCGGCGTCGCCCTCGTCGTTCATGCCCTTGTAGCGGACGGTCCGCATCCCCAGCGCGGCGGCGCCGGCGACGTCGGTGCGGCGCAGGTCGCCGACGTGGAGCGCGTCGGCCGGCTCGGCATCGAGCGCGCCGAGCGCCGCCTCGAAGATCCGCGGCGAGGGCTTGTAGTGGCCGACCTCGTCGGAAAAGGCCCAGCCCGAGAAATGCGACAGCAGCCCCTCCTCGGCGAGCAGCTCGCGCAGCAGCTCGCCGCCGCTGAAGCCGACGTCGCAGACGATCCCCAGCCGGGCACCGCGGCCCGACAGCGCCTCCAGGCAGGCGCCGATCTCCGGCGCCAGCTCCAGCTCGACTTCGCGCCCCGCCCCGAGGAAGGCCTCCGCGACCATCTCCCGCGCCGCCCCCTCGACCCCCAGCGCCCGAACCAGCGTCTCGGCCGCCTCGCGCGGCGGCAGATGCCGCCCCGCCGCCCAGGATCGCTCCCAGTGCAGCCCGACCTCCGCGAGGCTCGCCACCAGCAGCTCCGCCTCAACCGCCACGTCATGGCTCTCGCAGGCCCGCGCCACCGCCCGTTGCCTCGCTTCGCTCATCGCCCCGGTCGGGACCCGCGCGATCGTGTTCCAGAAGTCGAAGGTGACGGCCCGAATCACAGGCCGCCATTGTCCCGCTATGACGCGGGTGGCGGCAACGTCTTGGGCGAGCGCAACGGGACGATTTCAATCTGGTCGACTTTCGCCTCTTCCATCTCGCGCGCCAGTTCCTCGGCCTCGTCCTTACGGCGCTGATTCACCTGCCGATCGGCGACGAAGCAACCGGCCGCTCCTAGGCCGAAGAGAAAGGCGAACACGCCGAACATGAGCAGCTGCCCGGAGACGGTGACCGCGATGCCCGCGAGGGAGACGGCAATTCCGATCAGAGCCCAGGCAGCCGCAATCCAGTTGCTCGAGACGCCGTCCAGGTTCCGGATCGATTTGATGTAGCGCTCCCAGTCGCTCTTCCTGACCAGAAGCGCGTTGTCCCGTCCCATCTTGATGAGCATCTCGTGCGAGATGGCGTAGCGGTGAGCCCCTTCCTCGGGGTGCTTATCCGGTTGGTCGGGCTGATCGTCCGAGTAGATCGGCGTCATTCCGTGCTTCCCATCCCGACCGGGCGGTTAGCGTGAGCGGCACGACGGTGATGGGCGCGTCGGTGGAGCACTGCTCTCCCTTCATGGGGCTTTCGATCTCGCCCCTGTCCCCGGATAGCCGAATAAGAATTGGCTATTCAGCCAGATTTTACCATGGGGTCTACACCAGATGGTGTTGCATTCCGCACGAGGAAACGCGGAATTTGCGGGTCCCTCCGGAAGTCGGCGCTCGACCCTTGCATCCGGGTGTACCTTCGATACATGCCGCACAAGGCTGCAGATCGGATTCGGAATGTCGCTCTGATCGGGCATCGCGGCTGCGGCAAGACGAGCCTTCATGAGGCGATGCTTTTCGAGACCGGGGCGATCAACCGGCTCGGCACGGTCGCGGACGGCTCGACCGTCTCCGACCACGAACCGGACGAGCAGGCGCGGAAGCTCTCGATCGACGCCTGCGTCTCCTGCTTCCAGCACGGCGACCGGGAGATCAACCTGATCGACACCCCCGGCGACCCGAGCTTCGTCGCCGACGCCGCCGCCGCGCTGCGGGCCGCCGACTCGGCGGTGGTCGTCGTCAACGGCGTCGCCGGCGTCGAGGTACAGACCGAACGGCTCTGGCAACGGGCCGACGCCGAGGGCCTCTCGCGCCTCGTCTTCGTCAACATGCTCGACCGCGAGCGGGCCGACTTCTTCGCCGCGCTGGAGTCGATGAAGGCCGCCTTCGGCCCCCACGTCGTCGCCACCGAGATCCCGATCGGCAGCGAGCACGACGTCCGCGGCGTCGTCGACCTGATCGACATGGAGGCCTTCGTCTACGACGGCGCCGGCCGCGGCAACGCCGAGCAGGTGCCGATCCCCGCCGATCTCCTCCCCCAGACCGAGGAGTACCGCGAGAAGCTGATGGACGAGGTCGCCGAGAACTCCGACGCGCTGATGGAGCGCTACCTCGAAGGCGAGGAGATCGACCACGAGGAGATCGTCACGGCGCTGAAGCGCGGCGTCACGGAGGGCCACCTCTTCCCCGTCACCTGCGGCGTCGCGACCGCCAACCTGGGAACCAACCGGCTGCTCGACGCGCTGGTCGAGGACCTCCCCTCGCCGCGGATGCGCGGCCCGCTGGCGGCGCTCGACGGCGACGGCGAGGCGATCGAGGTCGCTCCCGACGAGGACGGCCCGCTGGTCGCCTACGTGTTCAAGACCACCGCCGACCCCTACGCCGGCCGGATCAACATCTTCCGCGTCTACAGCGGCACGCTGAACTCCGACTCCCAGGCGGTGAACGTCACCCGCCAGCAGAAGGAGCGGATCGGGCAGATCGGCCAGCCGCTGGGAAAAGATCTGAAGCCGGTCCCCGAGCTGGGGGCCGGCGACATCGGCGCCGTCGCGAAGCTGAAGGAGACCCGGGCCGGCGACGTCCTCTGCGACGCGCAGCGTGACCTCGCGGTGCGGTCGCTCGACCTGCCGGCGCCGGTGATGGCGTTCTCCTATGAGCCGAAGTCGAAGGGTGACGAGGACCGGGCGGCGACCGCGGTGCGGCGGCTGAGCGAGGAGGACCCCACCCTCGACGTCCACCGCGATCCGCAGACCGGCGATCAGATCATCGCCGGCCTCACCCAGGTCCACGTCGAGGTCCTGGTCGAGCGGATGAAGAGCCGTTTCGGCGCCGAGATCGAGCTGCACCCGCCCCGCGTCCCCTACCAGGAGACGATCCGCCGGCCGGCCGAGGCCCGCGCCCGCCACAAGAAGCAGACCGGCGGCAAAGGCCAGTTCGCCGACTGCGCGATCGAGATCGAGCCGGCCGAGGACGGCGTCGCGCTCGACTTCGTCAACCAGATCAAGGGCGCGGCGATCCCCGGCGGCTTTATCCCCGCGGTCGAGAAGGGCGTCGGCGAAGCGATGCAGCACGGCACCGTCGCCGGCTACCCGGTCAAGGGCGTCCGCGTCCGCCTCGTCGACGGCAAGCACCACGACACCGACTCCTCCGAACTAGCCTTCAAACTGGCCGGTGCGATGGCCTTCAAGGAGGCGATGGCGGCGGCCGACCCGGTCCTGCTGGAGCCGATCGTCAAGCTCACCATCTCCAGCCCCGACGACGTCGTCGGCGACGTGATCGGCGACCTCAACGCGCGTCGCGGCCACCCGCTCGGAATCGAGGCGAAAGGCCAGTCGACCGAGGTCAAGGCCGAGGTGCCGATGGCCGAGGTGCTCGACTACGCCCCCGACCTGCGCTCGATCAGCGGCGGCCGGGCCGAGTTCACGATGGAGTTCGAGCGCTACGAGGAGGTGCCGGAGCACCTGGCCGAGAAGGTGATCAGCGCTGCGCGGGGCGCGCCTTCGGCTGTTTCTTCTTGACGCAGCGGCCCTTCTTCAGCTTCTTGCCCTTCGGGCATTTCTTCGGCACGCACTTGCCTTTCTGCAGGCGCTTGCCCTTCGGGCAGGTTTTTTTCGCGGGCGGCGTGGCCGCCGGAGTGAGAACCGGCGGGGAGAGCGGCGTCACCGTTCCGCCGCCTTCGTCCCCTCCCCCGCAGCTCGAACCGCTGTCGGTGACGGTCGCCTTCAGTGCTTTGCGCCGGTGTCGCTGCTGACGCTCACCTGCTTCGGACAGGGCAGCGACGGATCGACGGCGCCCGCGCCAGTCCTTGTCAGCACCCATGCGGCAGTTGATCAGTCGGAACTGAAGATAGTGCGCCAGCGCCGGGCCGACGGCAGCGTCGCCGTGATCCGGGTTTCTTCCCTGCCGGTGGCGCGGATCTCGATCTCAACCTCTTCGCGCTCGTCGTCCTCGGCAACCGCGACCAGCACCCTGGTCGCGCCCGGGCACTTGACGACGCCGGCGAGCCCGTCCTGGACGATGCGGTAGGCGAGGGTCTCGACTTCGCCGTGAAGCCGGTCCCCGGTCCGCCCGCCCTCGAAGGCGAGGTCGAGCCTGGTGCGAATTTCCAGCTGCGGCGATTCGACCAGGTCGGCGAGCAGCTCGATCGCGCCCGCCAGCCCGACGTGATCGAGAACCACCGGTCGCTGCTCCCGGCCGATCTCCCGCGCGGCCACCGCACCGACGGCGAGGGCGGCGAGAGCCTCGAGCATCTCCTCGTCCTCGACACTGAACCGCGGCCCGTCAGCCCGGCGGCCGACCGCGACCAGGGCGCCGTAGGCCCGGCCGCGAAGGACGAGCGGGACCGTCAGCACGGCGTCGTCGTCGTTCGCCCGCGCCGCCTCGAGTCCCCCGGGGAGCTCTCCGGCCGTCGCCGCAAGGACCATCCGCCCCTTTTTCTGAATCTCGACCGCCACCGCCCGGGCGGAGGTCAGCGCCAGCCCGCGCTTCGCGACCAGGTCGAGAACCGTCTTCAGATCGGCACCCCCGGCCACCGCGCGCGAGACGCTGACGACCGCGTCGAGCCCGGCCGCATCCCTGCCACTCAACTTCTCTCCCGACCGCTCGTCACGAAACGGAACCCCCTCCCAAGGCGAGAACCGGACGACCCGTGGGCGGCCGCACGCGTGCCGTCCAAGCGATCGTCGAATCGAGGTCAGCTCCGGCGCGAACCGGGGGAAACGCCTGAGCCGGCCGCCCAGGATACTGGCCATTCCCATTTCAAACCGGCGAGTACTTATAGGATGGCGGGCGACACCGGGGCGGTCCGTGGGGCCGGCGCCGGGGTTGATCGATGGACGATGGGTGCGGTTGGGCTTTTGCGGCGCGGCTCGACTCGTCGGAACGCTGTCACCAGCGCAAACCAGGGGCCCCACTCCATGCTCGATTCCAAACCGCTAAGCGGCGGCGAGCTCAACGCCGCGGTCACCCGCGAGGTAATTCGCGTCCAGAACGAAAGCCACGGTCGCGGGCCGCGAAAGGCTTTCTCCTTCCACAACGGCAACGTCCTCACCACCGTGATGGAAGACGTCCTCACCCCCGCCGAGCGCCGGCTCGCCGGCAACGGCGAGAGCGAGGCCGTCCTGAGGATGCGCAGCCTCTACCAGAAGAGCATGGAGCCCGAGCTGAAGAAGTGCGTCGAGGAGATCACCGGCTGCAAGGTCCTCGCCCTGTTGAGCGACAACCACCTCGAGCCGGACATGGCGGTCGAGGTCTTCATCCTCGACCGGCCCCTGGCCTAGCCGGAACTCGCCGGCCGGGGGCGGCGCGGTCAGCGGCGTTTCAGCGGCTTCAGGCGCGCTTTTCGACCGCGGCCAGCTTCCGTTTCAGGCGCTGGAACTGTGCCTCCTCGCGATCGGAGCGTTCGTACCCCTCGAAGGCGAGGTTCTTCTGCTCCGGGTCGGCGCCTGGGTTTCCGGCGTGTGGAAGATCGACACTGAGGAACTTCACCCACTGGCCGACCGTCACCTCGAGCCTGCCGATTCCGTAGGCGTAGTCGACGCCGCCGACCGTCATGCACTTGGGCGAGCGCCGGGTTTCGGTTTCGGCGCTTCGCCGCATTTGCCGTAGATCGCGTCTTCGAAGGGGACGATGCCGACCGCCGGGTTGCCCGGCGCGCCTCCATGACCGAAACAAGAAAGGATGTGGGAATGCGCCGCCCGGCCAAACGCCAGCCCCCCGAGAACCACGGCTGGGTCATCTCCTTCGGCTGCAAGACCACCGGCAGCCTCCGCCGCCTCAAAGTCGACACCGACCCCTCGTCCGACACCAGCCCGATCGAGGTCCCCTGCCCCTGCGGCGAAACCCACCGCGTCACCGTCTCCCCCTACCGGCGGCGCCGCAAAGCCGACGAGCCGTTCGACCTCGAGGTCACCTCGCTCGACGAGTTGCGCTAGCGGTTTCGCCGCCCGCCGTGCGGCGCGAGATTCCCGGCCGATCGCCTAGCGGCTAGCCCAGCAGCCGCGCACGGAGCAGGAACCGGCGAACCTTCCAGGTGGCCGTCAGGGGCAGCGACTCGAGAGGAACCACCAGCGGCTCCGCGAGGACGGGGAGGTCGAGGGTCCCGGCCCGCCATTCGTTCATATCGAGAGGCCGATTCTGCAAGGTGCAGATCACGGGGGTCGGCCTGCCCTTGCCAAGGTCCACCAGAACGACCTCCGCCAGCTGCGGCAGCCGGTCGAGCAGAACGTCCTCCATCCCGACGGCACTGTCGATGCCGGGTAGGTGGTCTGTCTGGCGATCGAGCAGCTGCAACCTGCCGCCCCAGGTCCGCCGCCCTCGATCTGCGGTCGTGAACCAGCCGTCCGTCAGCACCTGGGAGGCCCGCTCCTCCTCGCCGAAATAGGTCTGGAAGCAGCTCGACGTCTTCGCCTGGACGATTCCGGCCTTCCCTCGCGCCACCCGTCGCCCGGAGTCGTCGACGATCCGGGTGCGACTGTGAAAGGGGATGGTCAGGCCGGCGTTCCGCGCGGTCTTCATCCGTCGGGCGGCGCCTCGGCCGATGACCCGAACCGCGACGGGTCCCAGCTCGGTCATCCCGTACACCTGGATGAAGACCGGCCGGCGCCGCGAGGAAGCGCTCAGCAGCGCCCGGATCGTCGCTGGATGCGCCGCGTCGGCAGTGCTGACGAACATGCGGACGTCGCGGAACGGCCTCTGCGGGTGAGCCGGCAACCCCCGCCAGTACTGGAGGACGTTGGGATGCGTCTCGAACACGGTGGGCCTGACCTCGGCGAGGAGCACCGCCGCCCGCTGTTCGTCGAGATCGCTCATCGCCACCAACCGACAGCCGCGGGCGATGGCGTAGGCGAGACCGAACACCGCGCGTACGTGAGTCCAGGCCAGGGACGCGGCGATGGTGTCCGAACCGCGCAGAGGCCCGTACCGGAGGCTGCGATGGTGCCAGCCGACGAAGGCCCCGCTGCGAACGGAGTCGATCGAGTGTCGAACCAGTTTCGGCACTCCGGTGGTCCCGGAGGTATGGAGGATCAAGCCGACGCCCGGGCCGGGGCGCACCGGCGCCGGAGCTCCATGTCCGGCCAGGTCGGCCGGCGCCAGAGCATCCGCGACCTCTCCGTCGACGGCGATCGTCGTCCAGCGACCCGAGAGCCGCTGCAGGGGACCGGTGAGGGTGGCCCGGTCGGAGACCACGAGCCGAGGGTCGAGACGATGGAGCATCGGCTGCAGAGACTCGATACCGAGCGAAGCGGAGATCAGAGCCGGGACCGCCCCGATCCGCAAGCAGGCATAGAGGAAGACCTGGATGTCGGGACTGTTCGCCTTGACGATCGCGACCCGGTCGCCGGAGCCGACCCCCGCCTGCCGCAGCCAACCCGCCGCCTCGGAAACCAGCTCGGCGAACTGGACGTAGTCGAGCCGCAGGCCGCGCTCCGGCCAGGCGTCGAGGGGCCGGTCGATCCGCACCCCAACCGCACCGTGGCGCTCCGCCGCCAGCTCCGGCAGCGCCGCCAGCTCCCCGGACCGGATCTTTTTCACTGGAGGACGAGCAGATTGGCGACGAACAGGGCGGCGGCGGCGAGGCGGAAGACCCAGAACCCGATCGCCCGGGCCCGCATCCAGTCGCGGTCGCGGAGCCCCGCCACCAGCTGGCGCACCTGCAGTGGCACCAAGAGCAGCAGGACGAGAAATGCGGACTCGAGCGCGCCGCCGACGATGCTGCCGACCAGCAAGGCCCAGGAGACGCAGAAGACGGTGAGGATGAAGGCGTCGTTCGCTCGCGGGGAGACGCTGGCGGCAACGGTATGACGATCGGCTTCGCGATCGCCGGCGGCGTCTTGCGAGTTGGAAAAGATCGCGATCTGCAGCATCCAGAGGCCGAGAAGGGCCGACTGGACCAGCACCACCCCCGGGACCGAGTCCGTCACCAGCGCGTAGGGAAGCAGCAGCGTCGCCCCCACCGTCACACAGGTGATCAGCTCCCCTCCCCCAAACCGGTAGCTGAGCCGCAGGCCGTAGGAGTAGTTGACCCCGATGAGGAAGATCGCGATGGTGAGGACGAACAGCCAGCCCGGAACCGGGACCGCGAGGGCCCAGCCGACCAGCATCGCCACGATCGCCGTCAGGGCCGCGCCGTAGCCGAAGACGAGCGCCTGCCGCTCGTTGATCTCGCCCGACAGCAGGGGCTTGTTGACCCCGTAGCGATCGGAGTCGGTGTGGTTGGCGACGTCGACCCCGTCCCTGAACCCAGTCACGTCATCGAGGGCGAGGGCGGCGGCGGTGGTACCCATCTCGATGACGAGGGCGCAGGCGAGGAGGGCCAGGGCGGTCGGATCCGAGCTGTAGGAAGGCGGGAGGAGCGACCACGCCAGCAGGACCCCGAGCCAGAGCTCGAAGATCTTCAGCTTGCCGAGCTCGACGTAGGCGAGGGGGGCGATCCCCGCCGGGATGGACCGGGTCGAGCTCTCCATCTGCCCTCAGGCCACCGGCGAGAGTCGCTGGTCGTGGAATCGCTTCGCCTTCGCCTCGAAGCGGGGCAGGTCGGTGACCAGCTTGACCCTCGGCCGGAAGCCGATCGCCCGCTTGCACTCTTCGGCGAAGACCTTGGGGAGGTCCTCGGAAGCGGCCCCCGAGTGGACCTCGAGCTCGAGCTCGATGACGTTGCGGCCATTTTCGCCATGGACCAGGGTCGCGCGATACTCGTCGATCTCCTCGAAACCGCGAACGACCCCCTCCAGCATCGACGGCAGAAACCAGATCCCGTCCACCTTGACCATGTGGTCGAGCCTGCCTTTGATGCCGCCGCGGTAGACGTGAGCGCCAAGACCGCAGTCGCAAGCGGCCGGCTCGCGCACGACTAAATCGTTCGTCCAGTACCTGACGAAGGGCATCCCGCGCCGCCCGAGCGGCGTCACCACTCGGACGCCCAGCTCGCCATCGGCGACCGGCTCGCGGGCGACCGGGTCCAGCACCTCCTCCAAAAACCGGTCCTCCAGAACGTGCATGTCACCGGGACGGTGGGGGCACTCGAGCATCGAGATCGTCCCCATCTCCGTCATCCCGGCGGTGTCGAGCGAATGGCACCCCCACAGCCGTTCGATTCGTTCCCGGGTCTCCAGAGGCCGAGGCTCGCCCGAAGTGACGACCAGCCTCACCTGGCTCTCCACGTTCAGGCGCTCCATTTCGTCGCCGAGGCGCAGCGCATAGGTGGGAGTGGCGGCAACGACCGTCACCCCGAGCCTCTCGATCAACGTGGCACGGGCATTCGAATCCGCGTCCGCTCCCGAAACCGTGAGTATCCCGCCGGCGATGAGAGCGTCGTGCAGGCCCCAGAAGCCGATGAAGCGCCCGTATCCGGCGCAGACCAGGGCGCGGTCCCCCGGACCGATACCGAACGAACGCAGGGCAACCGACCAGCAGCTGACGATTTCTTCCCAGTCGGAGGCGGTGTCGAAGACCCAGAGGGAACCCTCCCCGGTCGATCCGGAAGTGTGATGGAAGCGAACGAACTCGGCCGGGTCGACACACACCAGCGGGTTCTCGACGCTTCGTAACAGCGGCTGCACCTGATCACGCTCTAAGATGGGGAGCTGATAGAGCAGATCTGCCTCAACACCTACACCGGAGTTCACCGATGCAAAACGCTCGGCATAGAAGGAGCTGTTCTGACGCGCCCACGACACCAGCTCGCCGAGACGGTGCGCTCTTCCCAGATCGCCAGTCATCGACAGGAACCGTAAAGGTAGGATTGAAACCTATTAACTGCAGCGGCAACCAACTCCACAAACGTCCTCTCCCCAGAGGTCCCCAGACCGGCAATAACCGACAAATTTCTATATAAGCCATCTTGCTTTTATCACCGTAAACTGGAATAGTCAACAACCATCGATGCAAGGGAGAGGGGATTTCGAGTGAAAGCAGCAACCGAGAAACTCAATGGGGAGGCTCGCACCGAAGTCTCCAGCTTGGGCTGTGTGCTGCATGCGCGAAATCTCGTCAAGAACTTCGGCGAGGGAACCTCACAGGTAAAGGCACTCCGCGGCTGCGACATCATCCTCAGGGCCGGAGAGATCACCGCCGTGGTCGGCGCCAGCGGCAGCGGGAAGTCAACGCTCCTCCACCTCCTCTGCGGACTCGACGCGCCGAGTGGAGGCTCGATCGAGATCGACGGACGTCAACTCGACGACGTCGGCTCGAAGGAACGAGCTCGCTGGCGGGCCGAAGACATCGGAATCGTCCTGCAGCGGGACAACCTGATCCCCTCGCTATCGCTGCGTGAGAACGTCGCCGCGCCGATGATGCTGAGCGCCAAGAGCCGCAGCGCCGCGCTCGACCGAGCGGAAGAAATGCTGGACGTGGTCGGCCTCTCCCACAGAGCGCACAGGTGGCCGGCCGAAGTCTCGGGCGGCGAGGCCCAGCGGGCGGCTGTCGCCCGCGCCTGCGCCGGCAGCCCCCGCCTGATCTTCGCCGACGAGCCCACCGGCTCGCTCGACTCCGACTCCGGCGCAGTGGTCCTCGAGCTGTTCCAGGCGCTGGTCCGTCGCTGCGACGCCGCCACCCTCTTGGTCACGCACGATCCAAACGCCGCAGGAATCGCCGACCGCAGGCTGCGGATGAGCGATGGCCACCTGGACATGCTGCCTTGAAGCTCCCGCCTCGCCCTCTCCTCATCGCCAGTTCCTTCGCCCGCGGCTGGCGAGCCCACCCACTGCGATCCTGGGCCGCTCTCTTCGGCGTCACCGTCGGGGTGGCGCTGACCGTTCTCGTGGTGACGATCTCCACCTCGGTCTCGGAAGCCGTCCGAGGAGCCGGAGGTAGTCAGCTCGTCGATCTCGACATCGAGGTCGCCTCCCGCCTGCCGAGCGGCTTCGATCGGGCAACGACCGATCGGGTCCGCGCTGCCGCCGGCGATGCCTTGGCCGTCCCTGTCGTCCGCGTCAACACTCGCGTCGTCGGCGGCGACGACCCCGTGCTCTCCGTCCTCGGGGTCCCGGCCAACGCCGAGCGGCTGGTCCCCAGCTTCGACCCTTCCGACCTGAAGAGGGTGAAGGCGAAACCTCAGACCGGCACCCTTCTCCTCGGCGAGGACTGGGCCAAGGAGCATGGCGTGGCCCTGGGCGACGTCGTCGACCTGCAGAGCCCGTTGGGCCCGGTGCCGTGGACCGTCGCCGCGCTCGCTCCCGGCTCGCTCCCCAACAATGGGGCGATCGCGGTGGCCAACATCGCCCAGGCACGGGTCGCCTTCGAACGCTTCGGCAGCACCGACGCCATCTACGTGCAGGTTCCCCGGAACGGCTCGCAGAGCGACCTCGAAGCGCGCCTGCGCAGAGCCGCCGACGGTGCCGCGGTGGTCGGCGCCCCCGGCATCTCCTCGCGTGCCGACGAAGCCTCCCTCCTCGCCATTCGTGGCGTCCTCATCGCGGTAGCCCTGCTGGGCGTCGCCGCCGGAGCGCTGGTGGTCTTCGTCAGCTGGCGCCTCATGCTGGAGGACGAGCGCCGCAACATCTCGCGCTTCCTCCTCAACGGCGCCACGGTCAACGACCTGGCGATCGGCTCTGGGCTGGTCATCGCCACCGCCACCCTCGGGTGCGCTGTGACCGGGGTCATCCTCGGCGCCTTGGCGAGCGAGGCCGTGCGAGACGTCACCCAACAGCTGGCCGGCTTTACCGGCCTCGCCGCCGTCCCCGAATCGAACTTCTCGGCGGTCCCCCTGCTCGCCGGCTTTTTCGCGGCCTTCGCGATGTCCGGGGTGGCTTGGATCTTCAGCCTGCGGACGATTCGCAAGGTGCCGATCATCGACGCCTTTCGGGCCCATCGGCCAGACCTCGCCGGCCATTCACGCTTTCTGCGTCTGATCCTGATCCCGATCGCCGCCGCCGCCGCGGTGATGATCGCGGCCAACCTGGTGAGCAGCGACGAATGGGCCCCCGCGGCCCTGGGGCTGATCGTTCTCTGCGCCTGCGTCCTCGCGTTCTGCGTGCCCGTGGCACTGGCGCTGCTGGTGCAGCGGGCCGCGGGCTTCTACCCGCTCGCGATCGGGCGCTACCTGACCGCCAACTCGCGCAGGGTGGCGTTGCTGACGACCACCTTCGGGGTGGGAATCGCCGTCTCGGTCGTTCTCAGCGGGCTGATCCTGAGCTTCGACCAGGGGCTCTCCCGCAGCGTCGATTCGTGGACGAAGGCGGAGATGTTCGTGCGACCGGGCTGGGCCGGAAGCACTACCCGCGACAACCGCTTCCCAGGGCCCCTGCAACCTCGACTCGCCGCGATCCCCGGCGTCGAACGCGCCGGGGCCTGGACCTCGACGATGGTCGAGGAATCGGGGCGGCAGTTCCTGCTCCAGGCCTGGGACAGCAAGAACACCGAGGGCGTCGTCGACCTGATCGTCTACGAAGGCGCGAGGGGGAAGGCGATGTGGGACGCACTCGACCGCGGCGAAATCGCGATCTCGCAGAACATGGCGAATCTGCGCGACCTCGAGGTGGGTGACAGCCTCCAGATACCAACCGCGGGTGGAATCGAAAGCTTCCGGGTGGCCGCCGTCGTCGACGATTACCTCTCCGAACGCGGCGCCGCGATCATGTCGCTATCCACCTACCGCCGCGTCACCGGCGACACGCGGGTGGAAAGCATTCAGCTGGTCCTGAAGCCGGGAGCGAGCCAAGCCGCGGTCGCGAAACAAGTGCGGATGCTGTTCCCCGACCGCCCCGGCCTGGTCATCGCGAGCAGAGATGAAATGCGGCAACGCGTGACCGGCTTCTTCGACTCGCTCGTCTCGGTGCTCGGCGGCGTCACCGTCGCGATCTTCGTCCTCGTGCTCCTCGTCGCCGTAACGACGACGGCGGCGCTGCTGAGCGCAAGAGGAAAATTCCTCGGCCTCTCCAGTCTCTGTGGGGCCCCTCCCGGCGCCATCCGCCGGCAGCTCCTCGTCGAGGCGCTCCTGATCGGTGGCGGCGCCTGGCTGGCCGGCGCGCCCGCAGGCCTGCTCGCGATCAAGCCCACGATCGCCGCCCTCAGCATCCTCACCGGGCTGGAACCCGAAGTCGTGATTCCGGTAACGACGCTTGCGCTTTCGCTTCCCCTGGTCCTGCTCGCCAGCTCGGCGGCGGTGTTGATCCCGGCTCGGCGCCTACTACCGGAACTCTTCAACACCCTCAGATTTGAGTGAGATGCCGGCTCGCCCCCTCCCGTCGCGATCCTTCGACGTCGTGGTGGTCGGCGGTGGCATCGGTGGCGCCAGCCTGGCGGTGGTGCTCGCGCAAGCGGGCATGAATGTCGCGCTGGTCGAGCGAACGCGCGAATACAAAGATCGCGTCCACGGCGAGGCGCTTGCCCCCTGGGGCGTCTCAGAGGCGCGCCGCCTGGGGTTGCTCGACGTCCTCCTCGAGCGAGCCCGCGCGCACTGGCTGCCGATCTGGACGAGCTACGACGGCGGCGAGGCGAAGCACTCGGAGATCGGGCTGGTCGATCCGCACGGCGAGTCGATCCTCAGCTTCCACCACCCGCGGGCGCAAGCCGCTCTGTGGGGTTTGGCGCAGGCAGCGGGCGTCAGCCTGTTTCGACCGGCGCAGCTAACAGACATGACCCCTGACGCAGGTGGCTACGTCGCCAGGATCGAGCGCCAGACAATTCGAACCCGCCTCCTGGTCGGTGCCGATGGCCGAGCGTCCACCTTGCGCCGGACCCTGGGGGGAAGGATTGCCGCCGACTCTCCCAGTCACACCGTCTCCGGTCTGCTGCTGGCAGGTACGAGGCTCGACCACGCCTGCGTGATCACCAAGCGGGTGCCGCACGGCCGGCTGCTCCTCTTCCCGATCGGCAACTCCCACGTCCGCGTGTACTACATGGCCGACCGCTCGCAGCGGGCCCGTCTCAGCGGCTCGCGAGCCAGGGAGGAGATCCTCGCCGTCTGTCGTCAGGAGCTCGATCGCGGATGGTTCTCGGCAGCGACCGTCGCCGGCCCGGGGGCAACCTTTCCGAACGCCTGTCGCTGGGTGCCCCACCCCAACTCCGAAGGGTTGGTCTTGATCGGAGACGCGGCCGGCACCGGCGACCCCAGCATCGGCCAGGGGCTCGCGGTGACGATGCGAGACATCGGCGAGCTGAGTCGACGGCTGATCGAGTCGGCGAGCTGGACGCAGGCAGGTACCGACTATGGGCGCACGCGACTGCGCTACTTCCAGACGCAGCGGATGATCGCCCGTTGCACATGGAAGTTCGACGCTCCAGGGCCGGAAGGTGAGAGGCTGAGAAAACGCGAGGGCCGGGGCGCGAACAGAAGCGCCCGACAGGACCTGATGCGCCGTATCCGGCTGGACCCGGCGCTGGTGGTGCCAGGGAAGAAGGCCCGGCAGCTGATCCTCTACGGGTGAAGAGACCAGCACGGCGGAGTGCTGTCTCTCTAGGTCTCCCCGGGGGTGATCGCCCGGTGCAGATGGATCATCTAGGAAGTTCGGCGAGAATGCCGTCCCAGAGGGAGTGGCGAGCCCTGATGGCTTCGACGCCGACTTTCTCCGCTGCCGAAATCTTTGCTTCGTTCCCTTCGCACAACTCGTCGAGCAGTTTCAGCGCGAGGGGTCCGTGCTCATCGTGATCGAGGGTGATGTGGCGCTCCAGGTAGTGCTTGAAGGCGGGAGCGTCGTCCAGCTCGGCCCCGAATCCGTCCTGCACCCCGCTGAGCACGTCCGGGAGGAGATTCTCCCGCCCGTGACAGAACGAAGCGGCAACCTCGTGGGGCTCCCCGCGGAGGGCCACCTCGAGAGTGCTGCCGACGAACTCCTGAACGAAGGCTGGCAGCGAAGCCTCGGCGAGTGCCTCGAGCGGATCCTGGCTGGACTCCAAAAGGGAGAGGAAGCCCTCGATCGGCTGGCGATCGGCTCCGATCTCGTTCATTGCGGCGAGGTAGAGCTCGAAGTGACTGACATAGCCTGAGCCGATCGCTTCGTCACTCTCCTCGGAGATGACGATGTCGAGTATGAATCTCGCGTGGTTGCTCATCCCTCTGGGCATCCAGGGAACCTCCACGCAGGTCACCTCCCTCTGCAATCGCTTCAGCAGCGAGAAGAAGTCCCACACAGCGAAAACGTGGTACTGCATGAAGACCCGCGCGTCCTCGACCGAGCGAAGGCGACCGTAGAGGGGATGTGCCACCAGCTCCCCCCTGGCCTCCTCGATCGTCATTGAGCCCGTGGTCATGGATTCCTCAGATGAACAGTTAGTTTAAACACTCTTGATTAACACCAACTATTAAGAGTTTCACCTGCAGTGCACGTCACGGTGAGCTCTTCTTGCATCCGGTTACTCGCACACGGGCGGAGTCCTCGATGCGCCGGCCGTTGTGAGCGGTCAGTTTCACCGACATCCCGAGGCGACGGCCGCAGAGGGTGCCGGTAGTGCCGCGGAGGAAATTCGCGCCGAAGGCAGAGTTCGGACCACGGGGAAGATCGATGACGAATTTCGAGATCGGCGCATCCGGAATCGCCGCGAAGGTCACCGAGCTCCTTCCCTCCTTCGACACATGCAAGGAACCGAGGAGGTCGAGCGCGACCCCCTGGGCACCAAGCACGAGGACGATTCGAGGCATCGCTTCCGCGCCGCGAGAGACGAGGTAAGCGGAGCCCGAGAGGGCAGATTCGAAGCTTGGGGTATGAACCCGGGCAACTCCGACCCTCGCGGTCGCCGGGCAGCGATCGGGCCCGGCGGCAAAGGCGGCGGCCGGGCAGGACCCCTGAATCGACGAGAGCCGGGGCGAGAGCTGCCGCGGAAAGCCGAGCGTGATCGACCTCAGGTTGGCCTGGGCGCCGAGGCGGTTGCGGATCGCCAGCCGCAGCGAGGCGCCGGCGCGGCGGCTGACCTGTCCTTCGGACGTGACCGCGATCCGCGGCGCGAAGCGGAGCTGACGACAGTCGGCGAGGAAGAAGGGCGTCGCGAGCTGGGCGATCGCTCCCGCTCCGCCGACCGCCCGGGCACCCACCTCCTGCCTCCGGCAGGAGGTGGGTGCGGCGAACAGCCCGGGCCGGTCGGTCGTATTCAGCTCGAAGCTGCGTACGCGCAGGGGGATGCCCTGCAAGATCCGCGGCAGGGTCTCGGTTGCGACCGTCACACGAGCGCTGCGAGGATCGATCAGGACCCTGGCCCGGATCACGACGCGGCCGAGGTCAAACGGGCCGACCACAGCCGGGACCGCGATCGCCAGCCCGAAGGGAGACCCCTTGTAGGAACCGGTGAGGAAGGCGCTCCCGGAGAGGCCGAGGGGATGGGAGCCGGCTCCGGCGGTGACCGTGACGGCGCCGATCCTGCTCGCGGGCGGGCAGTCCCCGTTCCCCGCCTGCGACTCGGGGCAGCTGGCGACGCCGGCGAGCAACGGCAGCAGACCGCGGGGCAGGGTCGCGGCGAAGCGGTCGATCTCCTCTTCGCCCCCGTCGCGCGCCAGGCGCAGCGTAAGTCCGGTTCGGTGCCCGGCCACCGCGCTGGTGGCACCGCCGAGGAACGAGGGGGAAAAGCCACCGTCGCAGTTGCGGCTGACCGGGAAGCTGCTGGAGGCGACCGTCGGTTCGGCTCCGACCGGGTCGGAGTGGGCACCGAATCGAGCCGTGGCGGTGAAGGTCCCGCACCGCGCCGGTAACGCCAGGGGGGCTCGCGACCCGCCGTCGAACCGCAGCGAGATCTCGGAGAAGGGCAGCTGCGGCAGTTCGTCCAAGCGGACGGTGAGGCCGCCGGTCTCGCCGTCGGCATCGATCCGGGCGGGAATCTTGATCGTGGTCCCACCTCCCTCGGCTACTACGTAGACCGCGAACACGCTCCCGAAGGGGTTTCGCTGCGGGGCGGCGAGGTAGATCGAGCCGCGCAGCGGTTCGGTGACCACCGGGCTGTTTACGGTCACCGAGCCGATCCGTGCCGAATCGGAGCAGGTGGGCTCGGCGGAGCCTCCCAATGCGATCTGCTCCAGCGAGCAGGAGCTGAGACCGTCCCCAGCCGCCGGGTTGAGCGAGAGGCCCGGCGGCAGCTCGAGCACCAGCTTGCGCGGCTCCGCCGCGGCGTAGCCGTCGGGGTTCTCGTTCTGCGGAAAGCGCAGGTCGACACCCACGCCCGAGGGGGCGTCGGCCGTCTCGCTCTCCGGGCGCACGCCGATCTGCGGGCTGAAGTCGAGCGCATCGCAGCCTTCCAGAGCAAGTTCGTGACCTTCGCCGTCGAGCGGCGCGGCCGTTTGCGAGACGAACCGTCCGGGGTCCTGCCAGGAGTTCATCCGGAACGTCATCGCCGGTGGCTCGCCGCAGCTGACCGGCATGGTGAGGAACGGCCGGCGAGGGACGCCTGCCTGGCATTCGCCGAGGGATTCGCCTTCGAATCCGAGGCAGGCGCCGCGCAGGGTGTCATGACGAGGGTCGGCTGGCACTCCCCAGAGATCCAGCACACCGCCGGCCAACGGTAGGAACTGCGGCAGGTTGCGCATGGTCATCGTCAACCCGTAGTCGCCACCACTGCGCACAGAGGCGTCCATCACGATCGGCGAGACAACCGCGAACACCCCGAACTGCGCCATGCTCCCGGGGGGCGGTTCGAGGTTGAATATCGGCAGGGTGAGTTCGCCCAGCGTGAGGTCGAGCCTCATCGTCCCGATTTGCGAAGCCTGCGGACACCCCTGGGAGAAGAGGGAGCTGTTCTGGAATTCCTCGGCCAGGCACTGAGGGACGTGGGTCGGATTGCCGACCAGACCCCCGGGCAGGTCGACTTCGAGGTTCTTGGTGGATCCGTCCGGCATCAGTTCGCCTTCGGGATCGGTCGTCTGGTTCAAGGCGAAGGCGAACCTCACTAGGTAAGGATGGGAGCCAGCCTGCTGCTCCGGCGGGCCCACCGCGCCGGGTTCGGCTCCTGACGGCGGTGCCGAGAAGATCGAGAATTCGGTCGATTCGAAGCCGAAGGAAGCATTTGCGACGGCAGCGGGAGAGGTCAGCACGGCCAGGAGGACAGCGGCGAGCAGCTGCACGGCTCGTATCCGCGACCTCATCGATGCCCCCTCCGGCAGCGCTTCGGCCTGGCCGCCTCGTCCCCAGCCCGCGCCTTGCCGCGGTGCCCGCGGCAGCGCTTGCGGCGATGGCGCTTCTGCGTCGGTTCGGCTTCCAGCCTGGGCAGGGCAGTCGCCGGAAAGGGCGCGGCCTGAGGCGGGGTCCCGAGCGGGCTGCGACAGGCTTCCCCCTCGCACGGCAGCGGCTCCACCGCTTCCGGGAAGCCACCGCCCACGCGAGCGTCGTAGAGGTCGGCATTGTTGTCGCGGTCGCCGGCGACCAGCCGCGACCTCGTCGTGAAGAACACGTCGCGACCGCCGCCGCCGATGTCGACCAGGTCCGAGTTGTCGCTGCTGACTCCGGCCGAGATCAGCTGGGGTTTGCCGTCCGCGAACACGTATACGTCCTGACGGTGGTTGCTGTCGCGGGAGACCAGGGCGTCGGCGCTGTTGAAGAAGACCCGGCTGCCGTCGGCAGAGAAAATGCGCGGCTGATAAGAGGAGGGGGTTCCGCGGGGAATGGTCGCCCGCCCGATCGGACGGTCCCCCGTGGGATTGCAGGAGACGCAGGAAAGTAGACCTTCTTCGGCGTCGTAGACGAAGAGCTGACTGTGGGGTTCCCCCGTGATCGGGTCGGTGTTGTCGTACCCCGTCAGGCTCGCCTCGGAGAGGAACGCCAGGCGGTTGCCGTCGACGGTCAACCGTGAGGTTCGTTCTTCGAGATTCGGGCTCCAGTTCAACGCGTCTTCGCTCGAGAGAGTCGCGATGAGCTCGAGCGTCCCCGCCCGATCCACGTAGAGGTTCGGCTCCCCTTCCTGAGCCCCGGACGCAAGCCCGGTATGGGAGACGAAGTACGCGGACGAGCCATCCCCGGCCACTCCGAGGATCCCATCGATTTGAGGTTCGCCAACCGGGACCGGCGTCAGCAGGCGAAGGCTTTCGCCTTCGAGGTCGTACTCGTAGAGTCCGCCGCGATCGTCGGGGGAATCGGTGAGGCTGGTCGGATCGGAGAAGAAGGCCTTCGAACCGTCCGCTGAAATCGCCAGCAGTTTCGCACTGCCGTCTCCGAGGGAGACTTCCCGCCTGCTGGCGTTGAGCTTCACGGTCCGGACCCCGCCTTCGCGTACGTAAAGCTGGCCTTCGGCGGTCCAGAACACCCGCGAGCCGTCGGCGGAGATCACCTGGGCGTAATCGCTTTCGCCGGTGCCCCCGGCGCTGGCTTCGGGCGCGGCCGCTCCTTCGGGGAGGACGCTGACGAGCCGCAGCCCCAGTGACGCCGACCATTCGTAGACGCTCCAGGCTTCTGCCGGAGCTTCGGGGAGCAAGGCGTCGTTGGCCTCGAAGACGACGCGGCTCAGATCCTCGGTCGCACCGGCAAACCGAACCGAGTAGGAGTCCGGAGGTCGGTTCAGCGGAGGGGTTTTGGTGAGGAGAAGATAAGTGCCGTCGGCGGAACGCAGGTAGAAGCTCGTGTGTTCGGGTGGGGCTTCCGGCACCAGCAGGGGTTTTTTCCATTCGAGCACGGCAGCCGAGAGGTCTGCGGCGAAGATCCGGAAGGCCGGCAATGCGAGGAATCGCGGAGGTTCGGCCATCGGCGGTGAGATCGCGTGGGTGGACCAGGCCGTGCTGCCCCGTCTGGAGATGTAGTGGGTGAACAGATCGGCGCTCTGCGCGTCGGCAAAGCTCGCCAGGGAGGCGTAGCCGATCGATTCGCCATCGCTTGCGCTCTGCCCAATGGCGCTGGCAAATCCCCCTTCCAGGGCGGGACCGCCGACGTCTCCGCCGTTCTTGTCGGCAGGCGTCACCTGCTCGTAGGCCCGTCCTTCCGGCAACGGAACGGCAAGCGATGCCGCGGGCCAGAGGGCGAAAAGGGCAGCCGCCGTCGCCAGAGCGATCGCCAGCCTCTCAATCCCCCTCCCCGACATTCCCCGGCTCCGACCCGTCGACCTAAGCCATACCGGCTGGCGCTCGGGGACAGGGCACCGCGGTGAGAGCACGAGCCTGGCTGCCATCGCGGAAGCGGAAGCTCGCTTCGAAGCGGAAGCCGCCGCGCGGGCATCGCGCCGGCAGGCTGATCCCTTCGGGCCGGTAGGGCACACGGCGTCCGTCCACACGGCGGTGGTAGCGCAGGCTGGCGGGACCAAGCGTCGATCGCAACGCCACCAAGGTGGCTTCCGGCCCGTCCGGCGCGGTCGGGATCGCCTGGACAGGCGTTTCGAGGGTGGAATCGGAGGAGCCCTCCGGCGTCGTCACCTGGCTCTGCAGGACGAGTGGGGCAATCACGGGCTTCCTGCCGTCGAAGTAGAAGAGCGTCGTCGTCTGTTCGGCAACGGGCTTGGCCATGAAGACGAAGACGCGGGCCTTCTCGCTGACGACCCCGGTGCCGAACGGGACCCGGACCTGAGCCGAGCCGTTGCCCATCAACGATTCGGGCGGGCAACCGTCGACGCCAGACGCGAGAAGGCGCGATGGCGAGCAGGTCGCGAGCCCTAGCTCCGATCCGGCGAACCCCATCCCCCGCGGCAGGCGCAGGGCGAAATTGCTGAGCGGAGGCAGGGGTTCCCCAAAGCCTGGTCGGAGGTGGAAGGCAATCGAGACCGCGGTGGCGGCGCCGAGCTTCTCGGGCCGGAGCTTTGCGGTCAGCGTCGCCTGGGGCGCCGCAGCCGCGACCGTTGGCATCAGCGCCACCGCCAGAACCGACAGCATCAGTGCCGGCAGCACGTTTGCGGCTCTAGACATCCCACTTGCCGGAGAGGGTCATCTTCACTTTGTAGCTCCGGCGGTTCGCGGTTCCCGACAAGGTGATTCCCAGGCTGCGCGCGTCCGAGTATCTGCCGGTCCCTTCGAGGGTCTTGATCTTCCCGGTGTAAGAGGAGACGGCTCCGCTGACGCTGTACTTCGCGACCCCGGTTCCCCTCACCGTGCCGTAGGAGTTATGACCGAAGAAGGTCGCCCTCGCCTTCGAGCCGTCGATCGTGCGGAGCTTGAACGACACCTTGCCATCGACCGTGCCGGTCGTGGTTCCCTTGGCGGCCAGGCGCTTCCCCTCCGCTTCCGTGATCCACATCTCCAGACTCTGTTCGAAGTTCCGCGCGGAGGCGCTGGCCGTTGCGGCACCAGATGCGTGTGGCGCCGCCGACGCAGTCATGTGTCCGGCGGCGATGAAGATAGATGCGAGCACCGCGATCGATACAGCCGCCAAGGCGACCAGCGGCCGCCGTGGATGTCCAGCCTCCCCAAGCATTTGTTCTCTCCCTCTCAGTTGCCGTCAGCTTTAACGAACTTTTTTCGGGACCAACAAAGGACTGAAAGCACCGCCAACTCATCGCAAGCGAGAGCACTGGCGTGGCAGAGAACGGCCCTCCCGTCGAACCCATCGCGCACTCTAACAAGAACTCCTGTGCACTCAAAAAACTCTGGTGTCCGGCACTCGGTCGGCTCGGGAGCAAGCTCGGCGGTCGAGGAAGAAGGGTGGCTGACGGGAGTCGAACCCGCGACCGCCGCGACCACAATTAGGCTTTCTTCAGCCGTGCCGGAATTTCCATTCCGCATGGCAAGCGGCTTTGCGCGCACCCCGAATCACGGCCCCCGAACCTCGATATGCGGGGATATTCGGCGATTGTCGGGGTGTACTGGCAGAAATGCGGATTTCTGCCTGATCGGGCATACCCCCGGTTTAAAGGGGTGGCTGACGGGAGTCGAACCCGCGACTGCCCTGGGAACACCGACCAAGGCTACGCGGCGACCGATGGACCACCGCGGAAGATGATGCCGGGTGCTAGAGGCTCTCGTCGACGGGCGCCGGCCGCCCCAGATGGAAGCCCTGGGCATAGTCGACGCCACAGGCTTGGAGCAGCGCCAGCGTCTCGGCATCTTCGACGCCCTCAGCGATCGTCTCGTAGCCGAAGTCTCGAGCGAGGCCGACGATCGCCTTCACCAGATGCTGGTTGGCCTGGTTGGCGACGATCTCGGTGACGAAATCGACGTCGATCTTGAGGTAGTCGATCGGCAGCTTCTTCAGGTAGGTGAAGCTGCCGAAGCCGGTACCGAAGTCGTCCAGCGCGACCTTGCAGCCGATGCTGCTCAGGCCCTTGGCGAAGGCTTCCCCTGCTTCGAGGTTCCCCATCAGCGCCGTCTCGGTGATCTCGAAGACCACCCTCGCCGGATCGGCGCCGGTGTCACGCAGCTCCCGCGCGATTATCGGCAGCAGATCGAGATTGCCGATCGACTCTGCCGAGAGGTTCGCCTCGACCCGCTGGCCGGCGGCGGCGATGCGGATTGCCTTACGGATCACCCACTGGTCGATCTCGCCGACCAGCCCGTACCGCTCCGCCACCGGGAGGAAGGCCCCCGGCGGGATGATCTCGCCGTTCGACCCGATCATCCGCAGCAGCAGCTCCTGGCTCGGCTCGCCGCCTTCGTCGCCGAGGGGGACGATCGGCTGCGAGTACAGCGTCAGCCTGTCCTCGTCGAGGGCATCGCGGACGCGACCGACCCAGGCGAGCCTGTCGAGCTCGCGCTTGACCCGTTCCTCCTCGTCCACCTCGGTGCTGACGTCCCGGAACACGACGACGGCGCCGTCGCCGGCGCTCCCGCTCGTCAGCGGTGCCGCCGAGTAGGCGACAGGGAAGATCGTCCCGTCTTTGCGAGTGAAGGCGTCGCGGGACATGCGCACCGACCGGCCTTCGGTCCTCACTTTGACCAGCTCGCACTCCTCGACCGGAGACGCCGATCCGTCCGCGTGCTGGAAATGGACGGCCTCGTGCATGCTCCTGCCGCGAAGCTCCTCCTCGCTCCAGCCGAGCAGCTCCGATGCTTCGGCGTTCATGAAGGCCAGGCAGCCGTCCCCGTCGATGACGCAGAGTCCCTCCATCATCGTGTCCATCACGGCAAGGCGCAGGTGCTCCGCTTCCTCGCGCTGGGTGATGTCGACGACGACGACCCCGACGCCGGTCACCTCATCGTCGATGATCACCGGGTAGTAGCTCGCCAGCCAGTAGCCGGCGCCGGACTCGCCCGGCCCGCCCGGCCTGCGCTCGACCTCGAGGTTCACCACCGGCTCGCCGGTGTCCAGGACCTGGCGGAACGCGGGCTCGAGCTGGCCCCAGATGTCGGGGACCAGCTCGGCTGGGTTCTTGCCGATGTGGTCCTCCGGCCGGCTGCTGTTCACCGCCGCCAGCGCCTCGTTGATGCGGACGATGCGCAGCTCGCGGTCGACGAAGGCGAAGCCGACCGGGGCGGCCGCCTGCAGCGTCTCCACCAGGTTCAGCGATTCCGTGGTCTCACGCTGGGCGGCAACCAGAGCGGTCAGATCCTGGACCGAACCGACCAGCTTCGAGGGTAGGCCGTCACGCATCCCCTCGCCGACGGTAGCGCCGCGGAGAATCCGGATGGTGCCGTCAGGCCAGACGATGCGATAGGTGACGTCAGGGGGCCTTCGCTGCCGGCGCGCCTTCTCGACCTCGTCCTTGACCCGCTGGCGGTCCTCCGGGTGGGTGCGCTCGATCACCGCCTCGGGGCTGGGATCGATCTCCCCGGGCTCCATGCCGAGCAGGCGGAACATGTTCTCCGACCAGACCAGCCGGTCCGTCTCCAGGTCCCACTCCCAGCTGCCGGCCTGCGAGAGCCGCTCGGCCTGTTCGACCGCGCTCCGGGTGGGGCGGAGCGTTCGATCCCGCTGACCGTTCCCATTGTTGCCGCGCTTTTCATCGCGCCGCTGAAGAGAGCGCTGCCTGTCCGCAGCCACCGGTGCCTGGATCAATGAACGGTTCATGGGGGAGGTTAAGTGAATCGGACGCCCGGGCCGGTGCCCTCCGTATTTGTCCGACCTGTGCGGTGGGGATTCCCGTACCGGTTCCCGGGCATCTCCGCATATCCCAAGCCCCATCAGGCAGTTTCTGCCTGATGGGGAGCGCAATCTGGGGGCCGGTTTAAACGCCCACCGCGACCGCAACCCGCCCACTTCCAGCAACTTCAAAAGGGGTGGCTGACGGGAGTCGAACCCGCGACCGCCGCGACCACAACGCGGAGCTCTACCAGCTGAGCTACAGCCACCTCGCTGGTCCCAATTTACCGTGCCGCCCGCTGGGGTGGGCGGCGGCGCTCGCCTGGCTTAGGTGCGGTGGGTGATGACCACGCGCGCCCCGTGCCGGGGAATCATCGTCACGTTGCGGTGGAGGGCTCGCTCGGGCTCGGGGTCGGCGGCGACCAGATCCAGGCGGCGGGCCATCGCCTCCAGGACCACTCGCTGCTCGGCCATGGCCAGGGCCGCGCCGAGGCAGCGGCGGATGCCGCCACCGAAGGGGAGCCACTCGTAGGTGCCGGGCTTGCGGTCCTGCCAGCGCTCCGGCCGGAAGGCGTAGGGCTCCGGATAGAGATCCTCGCGGTGGTGGAGCAGGAGGATGCTGATCAGGACCGGGGTGTCCGCCGGCACGGCGTAGTCGCCCAGCTGCCAAGGCAGCTTCACCCGCCGCCCGACTATCGGCACCACCGGGCGCGAGCGCATCGTCTCGGTGATCGTCATCTCGATCTCCTCCGCCCCGTCGCCGGAGCGGACCGCCTCGACCAGGCGCGCCTGCGCATCCGGGGTGCGAACCAGGCGCTCCCAGGCCCACGCCAGCGAGTTGGCGGTCGTCTCGTGGCCGGCCAGCACCAGGGTCAGAAGCTCGTCGCGGATTTCGGCGTCGTTCAGCGGCTCGCCCTCCTCCCCGCGCGCCTGCAGCAGCAGCGAGAGGATGTCGTGGCGCTCGCCCAGGTCCTCCCTGCGCCGCGTCGCGATCACCGCGTCCATGCGACGGTCCATCAGCGCCCGGCCGAGGCGGGTGATCCCGACCGGCTCCTCGCGCCGCACGTTCATCAGCTCGGCGACCTGGGCGATCGGCTTGGTCGAGAGGTTGACCAGGTTCTTGATGACCGAGCGCAGCCGTCCCTCGTTGCTCCGCGGCGCCGGCTGGCCGTCGATCCCGAAGATCCCGGACATGATCACGTCGAGCGTGATCGCCTGCATCCGCGGCGCCAGCGCGAAGGGCCGGCCCTGGGGCCAGCTGTCGATCTCCCGCTCGGCGGCCTCGGCGATCGCCGCCGTGTAATGCTGGATCGCCTCGCCGTGGAAAGGCGGCAGCAGCAGCTTGCGCTGGCGCATGTGGCGCTCGCCGAGCGAGGTCAGGACCGAGTCCGGCCCGACGATCGGCCGCAGCGGCGACTCGGCCGCCAGCGAGGGCGCCTCCTCGGGCTTGGCGGTGAAAAGGGAGCGCACGTCGTCGGGCAGGCTGGTGATCACCAGCGGCAGCGGCTCGTCGGTGCGCATCGCGAAGACGTCGCCCAGCCGCCGGCGGGCGCCGAAGACGAACTCGATCTGGCGCTGGTTGAAGCGCAGCAGCTGAGCCACGCTGCCCATCTGCACCAGCGGCGGCGCCGTCAGGCTGGCGGCGACCTCGGGGTCGAGCGGGCCGCTGCGGCGGCCGGCGCTCTCCTGCGTCGTCGCGGTCTCGGTGACCCCCATCGTCGGCCTCCCTAGGCGACGGCGGCGACGTCGTCGCTTTGCTCGTCCGCGGCCGCCGCCGGCAGCGGCCCCCGCGAGAACTCCATCTCCTCGTCCATCGGCCCGTGGTTGAAGAGGCGGATGTCTTTGGCGTAGTTCTGGTGCAGGCGCCAGGGATGGCGGTCGCCCTGCTGGGGCAGCTGGTCGAGGGAGCGGGTCACGTAGCCGGATTTGAGGTCGATGAAGGATTCGCGCGCCAGACCCGGGCCCGGGTCGCGCGGGGTCGCCACGCGGTAGCCGTTGGCGTCCATGTAGTTGAGCAGGCGGCACATGTACTGGGAGACGAGGTCGCACTTGAGGGTGAAGGAGGCGTTGGTGTAGCCGAGCGCGATCGCCAGATTCGGCACGCCGCCGAACATCGCCCCCTTGTAGCCGACCAGGTCCTTGAACTCCTTGCGCTCGCCGTCGACCTTGACCTCGATCCCGCCCAGCACCAGCAGGTTCAGCCCGGTCGCGGTGACGATGATGTCGGCCTCCAGCTCGCGCCCGGAGGTCAGCTTCAGCCCCTTCTCGGTGAAGGTCTCGATCCGGTCGGTGACCACGTCGGCCTTGCCGGAGCTCAGCGCCTTGAAGAGGTCGCCGCCCGGCACCAGGCAGACACGCTCGTCCCAGGGGTTGTACTTCGGTTCGAAGTCGCGGTCGACCGGATAGCCGGCCGGCAGCTGGCGCTCCACCCCGCGCCGGATCAGCTTGCGGGTGAAGCGCGGCGCCCGGCGCGACAGCTGGTAGAAGGCCATCTGGGTCAGCACGTTCTTCCAGCGGACGACGCCGTAGCGGAGCTTGTCGGGCAGCACCCGGCGCAGCGCCTGGGCGATCGGGTCCTGGGCCGGCAGGGTGACGACGTACCCGGGCGAGCGCTGCAGCATCGTGATGTGCTCGGCCTCCGGCGCCATCGCCGGAATCAGCGTCACCGCGGTCGCGCCGCTGCCGATCACCACGACCCGCTTGCCGCGGTAGTCGAGGTCCTCGGGCCAGTGCTGGGGGTGGACGATCTGCCCCTGGAACCGCTCGCGGCCCTCGAACTCGGGCGTGTAGCCCTCGTCGTAGCGGTAGTAGCCGGTGCAGCCGTAGAAGAAGTCGCAGGTCAGCTCGACGACCTCGCCGCCGCGTTCGGCCCGCACCGTCCACAGCGCCTCGTCGCTCGACCACTCGGCGGAGAGGACCTTGTGACCGAAGCGGATCTTCTCTTCCACCCCGTACTCGCGCGCGGTCTCGTTGATGTAGTTGCGGATTTTCTCGCCGGCCGCGATCGAGTCCTGGTCGGTCCAGGGCTTGAACGAGTAGCCGAGCGTGTACATGTCCGAGTCGGAGCGGATGCCGGGATAGCGGAAGAGGTCCCAGGTGCCGCCGATCGCCTCGCGGGACTCGAGGATCGCATAGCTCTTGCCCGGGCAGTTGCGTTGCAGGTGGGCGCCGGCACCGATGCCGGAGAGGCCGGCACCGATGATCAGGACGTCGAAGTGCTCGCGCTCTTGGGACAAGTGATTGGTGGTCATCAGGATGGCTCCTAGCGGTTGAGGCGAGCGAGAAGGTCGCTCGTCATCGAGGTCTGCTTGAAGGCGCCGCGCTTGGCACCGGCGCGCATCTGCCGCCGGATGCCGCGCTCGACCAGGCCTTTGGGAAGCAGGCCGAGGATGCGGTAGGACACCGCGCCGCGCCGGGTGGTGGCGAGGTCGCGGGCGGGCCGCCCGTAGATCGCGCGGACGATCGTGCCGACCGCGGCGCCGATCGGCTCCGGCGGCACCATCCCCTCGAGCCCGGCGCCGGCGCTCTGGCTGGCGTCGTGGATCGGGGTGCGGATGTAGCCGGGGTAGACGGTCGTGACTGTGATCTCGTCGCCGATCTCGGAGCGCAGCTGCTCGGAGTAGCCGACGACGCCGCGCTTGCTGGCGCCGTAGGCGGTGGCGAAGGGGACGGCGAGGTGGGCGAGCCCGGAGGAGACGTTGACGACGCGGCCGCGGCTGGCGCGCAGGGCCGGCAGCGCCGCCGAGGTCGCCCGCCAGGTGCCGAGCAGGTTGACGTCGAGGACGCGCAGGGCGTCGGGGCCGGGCGGGTCGATGGCGCTCTGCGGCAGGCCGATGCCGGCGCAGTTGACGAGCGCGTCGGCGCCGCCACCGAGCCGCTCGATCGCCTCCTTCATCGCCCGTTCGACCGACTTCTGGTCGGTGACGTCGCAGGCGATCGTGTCCTCGCCGGGGTTGAGGTCGAGGCCGACGACTCGGGCGCCGCGCTGGCGCAGGGCCTGGGCGGTCGCGGCGCCGATGCCGCTGGCGGCGCCGGTGATGATCACGCGCTTCGCAGAGCTCATGGTGGGAACTGTATCAACACTGTGTCGAGAGGTTCAACAACTTGTCGAATCTCTCGACGCGCTGTATGGTGAGAGGGGATGGCAGCGCTCCCGGAAGCCAAATCCCCGCCCACCGACGCGCCCAAGGGACGCGGCCGCCGCGGTGCCCGCGCCAGCGGCGACGACCGCGAGCGAGCGATTCTGGAGACGGCCGAGCGGCTGCTGGAAGAGCGCCCGCTGGCCGAAATCTCGGTCGACGACCTGGCCAAAGGCGCCGGCATCTCCCGCCCCACCTTCTACTTCTACTTCCCCTCCAAGGACGCGGTGGTGCTGACGATCATCGACCGACTCGTCGCCGACGCGGCCGAGGGCCGCGAGCAGATCCTCACCGCGCTGGCCGAGCACGGGCCGCGGGCGGGCCTCCGCGCCAGCCTCGAGAACCTCTACTCCGCCTTCCGCTCCCGCCCCGGCGTGGTCCGGGCGGGCTCCGACCTGCGCCCCACCAACGAGGAAGCCCGCGGCCTCTGGTCGGCGGTGATGGAGGGCTGGGTCGCCGACGTCACCGCGGTGATCGAGTTCGAGCGCTCCCGCGGCGCCGCTCCGGACGGCCCCCCGGCCCGGGAGATGGCGATCGCCCTGGTGCAGATGAACGAGCGGGCCCAGTACGCGACCCTGCTCGGCGAGGAGCCCTCGCTTGACCGCGACCGCGTCCTCGAGGTCCTGATCGATATCTGGCTGCGGGCGATCTACGGCGAAGCCGTCTCCGACTGACCGCCGCGTTTTCGCCCTGACGCCCAGGGGTACCTGTCACCTGCAGCGCCGGCCCGGAGCCAAGCGGCTTTTTACCGGAACCCTGAGGCCGGTTCCCGCTTGGTTTGACGACCAACCGCTTCGGCGGAGAGGCGTCCGGGTCGGCGCTTCGCAACCTGCCGCGGGATCTCTCAGCCGGCGAGCGCCGGGGCGATCTCCCGCCCCATCAGCGCCACCGCATCGAGGTCGCGGTGCAGCAGGTGCTGGCCCATGATCCGGGTCAGCCCCGCGGCCTCCAGCTCGCGCAGCTGCGCGATCGCCTCCTCGGCGGTGCCGAGGATCGTGCTCTCGCGCAGCTCGGCGATGAACGCCTCGCCGTCGCCGTCGCCGCCTTTCCATTCGGAGAGGCGTCCGGCGCGCTCCAGCAGTTCGCCGCGGTCGGCGCCGACCAGCCAGCCGGTCATCATCGAGAGCGGCAGGCTCGCCGGGTCGCGGCCCTCCTCCTCGCAGGCCTCGTCGAGCCGCTTCCGCAGGTCGGCGACCTCCTTGGCGGTCGACATCACCGTGTTGTACTCGTCGGCGTAGCGAGCACCGAAGCGCAGGCTGCGGGGCCCGCCTTTGGCGCCGAGGATCAGCGGCAGCGGTTGCTGCGCCGGCTTCGGTCGCGCGTCGAGATCGCTGACCGAGTGGTGCTCGCCGGCGAAGCTGAACGGCCCCTCGCCGAAGTGGCCGCGGACGATCTGCATCTGCTCCTCGAGCGCCTCCATCCGCGGGCCGACCGGCGGCAGGTCGAACCCGTAAAGCTCGTGCTCGCGGTCCCACCAGCCGGCGCCGATCCCGAGTTCGACCCGACCACCGGAGACGTGGTCGGCCGTCACCGCCAGCTTCGCCAGCACGGAGGGATGGCGGAAGGTCGCCGGCGAGACCATCGTCCCCAGCCGCAGCGTCTCGGTCACGGCGGCGAGGGCGCAAATCGTCCCCCAGGCGTCGAGCGAGCCGCGCTCGCGGCGGTCGTCGACCGAGAGGTAGTGGTCGGAGCGGAACATCGTCCCCACCCCGTGTTCTTCGCAGGCGGTGGCGAGCGCCCGCCAGTCCTCCCAGGTCACGTCCTCCTGGCCCTCGATCATCAGGCAGACCTCCATCGCGCCTCCCCTACCCGCTGGCGACGATTTCAGCGAAGGCGGCGAAGCCCGGCGCGGTGCGCTCGATCAGCCCCGCCTCGAGCTCGGCGGCGCGCTCCGGCAGGGCGTGCTCGCCCGCGTCGCCGAGCGCCGCCACCGCCTCGTCGATCATCGACGGCACCTCGAGCCAGGCCTCGACCAGGGCCAAGTCGGCCTCGGGATGGAAAAGGACGCCCCAGGCGTTGCCGGCGCGGAAGGCCTGGCACTCGGTGCGCTCCGAGGAAGCGAGGTGCTCGGCGCCATCGGGCAGGTCGAAGACGTCGCCGTGCCAGTGGAGGACCTCGGCGCTCGGAGCGAGCCCACCGAGGACCGGGTCGTCGGGGTCGGTCACCTCGACCGCGGCGAAGCCGATCTCCGGCGCCCCGCCCGGCCGCACCTCCGCCCCAAGCGCCCGCGCCAGCAACTGCGCGCCCAGGCAGATGCCGAGCACCGGCATCCCCCGCTCGACCGCCTCGGCGAGCCACCCACGCTCGGCGGCCAGGGCCGGGAAGCGCTCGACTTCGTCGACACTCATCGGCCCGCCCATGAAGACGGCCCCGGCGACCTCGTCGTGAGCGGGCAGCGGCTGCCCGGCGAGCGGTTTCACCGTCTTCACCTGCAGGTCCCGGCAGGCATCGAGGATCCGGTGCGGCCCCTCCCAGGGCACGTGCTGAACCGCCAGCAGGGTCGGACGCTCGTCCAGGGTCATCGCCGCGCAGGCTAGCCTCACCGGCATGAAGGACGCATCGTTTCCACCCTTTTCCTCGCTGGAGCAAGGAAAACCCTGGAAACGATGGAGCGCCGGCGGACTTGCGCTCTTCCTCATGGCCCTCGCCTGGAGCCTGGCCGGCTCCGCTTCCGCGGTCGGTCCCTACCCGGACCTCGGGGCCTGCCAGATTTTTCCCGACCCACCCGCCTCGCTCTCACCCCGCGCCGCGTCCCTCCCGACCGAGGCCGCCTGGAACCAGGACGTCTCGAAGGCGCCCCGCGATCCGCGCTCGAATGCCTACATCGCCTACATCGACTTCCACGGCGGCGACAGCCTCCACCCCGACTTCGGCTCGCCCCGCGCCTACGGCTTCCCCTACTCGGTCGTCGGCGCCGGCCAGCCCAAGCTGCCGGTCCACTACACCGCGTACGGCGACGAGAGCGACCCCGGACCCTTCCCGGTTCCCGCCCGCGCCCCGGTCGAGGGCGGCAACGGCAGCGATGGCGACCGCCACGTGATCGTCGTCGACCGCTCGGCCTGCAAGCTCTACGAGCTCTACCGCGCCTTCCCGGTCGCCAAGCCGCGCCCCCGCTGGAACGCCGACTCCGGGGCCGAATGGGACCTGCGCTCGGCCGCCCGCCGCCCGGACGGCTGGACCTCGGCCGACGCCGCCGGCCTGCCGATCTTCCCCGGCCTGGTCCGCTACGACGAGGCCGCCAGCGGCGAGATCGCCCACGCGATCCGCGTCACCTTCGGGAGCACCCGGGACGCCTGGGTCCACCCCGCCTCCCACTGCGCCGGCGACACCGCCAACCCCGCCGCGCCGCCGATGGGCCTGCGCCTCCGCCTCAAGGCGGGCTACGGCCTCGGCAGCTTCAGCGGCCCGGCCCGGAGGATCGCCGAAGCGATGAAGCGCTACGGCCTGATCGTCGCCGACAACGGCTCGAACTGGTTCTTCTCCGGCACCAGCGACCGCCGCTGGGACGACGAGAACCTCAACCAGTTGAAGCGGATACCCGGCAGCGCCTTCGAGGTCGTGAAAAGCGCTGCAGCAATCCGTCCATGCTGATTTCCCTGCAATGGATCGGGTACCCGATCCATTGAGACCAGTCGCGGATCCACAAGGGAACAAGCTCCGAGGAGAGAGGAACGATGGCCACGACGAAAACCAAACCGAAAAAACGATCGGCGCCGAAACCGAAATCGACGTCGAAATCGTCGAAACCGAAAGCATCGAAAGCCAAACCGAAATCGGCCGCCAGCAAAGCGCGCAGCTCGAGCAACGGCGCGAGCGCCAAATCGCGCTCGAACGGCTCGTCGAGCAAACACTCGAACGTCGATGCCGTGAAACACGCGGTCGAGGGCGCCGGCGACAAAGCCAAGAGCGCCGGCAAGACCGTCGGCAAAGCTGCGAGCAAAGCGAAAGTGCCGCTGGTAGCCGGCGGAGCGGCGCTGGCCGGTGCCGCCGGCGGGATGGCCCTCGCCGCTTCGAAGAAAGGTCGCAGGAGCGGTCTTGGCAAGGCGGTGGCACGCCGGCCGAAGATCAAGATGGACTCCAAGGACGTCGCCAAGGCAGCCAGGGGAGTGGGGAACGTCAGCGCCCAGGTAAGCGAGATCGCCGGCGGTCTCGAGACCGCCGCCTCGGGCAGGAACGGCAAGCACCGCTCCCCGATCGAGGTCGTCCTGCAGGGACTCACCGCACGGCGCTGAACCGAGCGGTCCTTGAAGGATCCGGCTGCGACCGCGCGCACGCGACGCGCGGTCGCAGCCGCCACCACCTCACTCAGTCCTCTTCCTCGGCCTCGACCGGGTGGACGATCCGCTGCGCGACCGACCAGTCGACCTTGACGTCCCGGTAGGCGACGCCGGCCTCGGGCTCCTCGGGGATGTTCTCCCGGTCGACCTCGGCATCGGTCTCGTGGCCGGGCTCCCCGTAGTAGGTGACCTTCCGCTTCTCCGGCACCTTGCCGAACTTCACCTCCTTCGCCTTCACCGAGGTGAAGAAGTCAAGGTCGGGACGGCGGCCGTTCATCCGACCGCCGCCTTCTCGACGTCGTGGACGGTGACGCGGCCTTCGGCGCCGGTGCCTTCGATGCCGTCGATGTCGACCCCCTGCTCCTCGGCCCTGCGCAGCGCGGCTTTGGTGGCGTTGTGCTTCTCTGCCCGCCGCTGACGCCGCCGCTCCCCCATCTCCATCGCCTTGTGGGTCGCGGCAAGGCCTAGCTCTTTGGCCTCGTCGGTCGCGGCCGCGCCGATTTCCTTGGCGACGAGCTTGGCGATCTGTTTGGCGAACCCGCCTCCGGAGCCTCCTTCGCCGCCGTTCCCGCCATTACCACCCGAGCCGGCGCCGGCGCCGACCTGGGCGAGCCCACCGAGACCGCCAAGCGCCTGTCCGGCTCCTTCGCCCAATCCGCCGACCGCCTGCCCGGCCCCTTCGCCGACCTGACCAACGGCTTTGCCGGCGCCGCCACCGACGTCTTCGACCGCGCCCTCCGCGCCCTCGCCGACATCCTCGACGGCGCTGCCCGCGCCTTCGCCGATCTGGCCCACCGCTTTGCTTGCACCTTCGCCGACTTCGCCGACGGCTTTCCCGGCGCCTTTGCCGACGGGTTCCAACGTCCGGGCGATCCCCTTCAGCACCTCGGGGTTGCGGTCGAGCGTCGTCAGCACCCGATCGATGATCGCGGTCACGTGGTCGAGCCGCGCCCGCAGCAGCGCCTGCGCTTCGACGCCTTTGATGTCGAGCTTGACCTTGCCCAGCTCGGCGTGGACGCCAACGCTCAGTTTCACCAGGTCGAGCACTTCGGCGTGCAGCGAGATCCGCGCCTCGAGGTCGTCGAGCTCGAAGTGGATCTCGTCGACCTTGACCGTCGGGATGTCGACGACGACATCCGGCTCGTCGGTATCGCTGATTTCGCCGGGGTCGAGCAGGGTGTAGTCCTCGTACATCCCTTCGGGCCTGCTCTTGCCCGAGCCCTGGTCGCTCTTCCTCGGCGTCGGGCTTTTGTTCCTGCCCCTGCCGCCTTTGCTGCCATCTTTGCGTTTGGTCTGTTGCGCCATCGCACCTCTCCTCGGCTTCCAGTTCCCTTTCTCCCCTTAGGAAAGTTTTTCCCGTTGGGAGGAGGCGCAAACGGCTATCGAGCTGGAAATCAGCGCCCGCGGGCGCGACCGCCGGAGACCAGTCGCCAGGCGCCGCCGAAGACGTAGAGGATCGCGAAGGAGATCGCGAGGCCGATCGCGCCGAGGACCAGGAGGAAGAGGACGAAGGCGAGGATCGCCAGCGGGACCAGGAGGAGTTTCACGCCTCCGTAGTCTTGCAACGCATGGGGCACACGGCAGCACTCCTGCAGGTGGTGATGGCGCTGGCCGCCACCAGCGGCGGCGACCACGCGGTCCGCACGGTCGGCGAGGGTCTGGCGATGGCCGAAGCGCGGCGCCAGGTCGAAGCCAGGCCGGCCGAGCCGCGGCCCGCCGGCGCCAAGCCCGACACGCCGACCGCGGCGAAAATCGCCGCCGACCCGTCGCTGCTGCCGCCCGCCTCCGCCGGCAGCAACGGCACCCACGTGCCGCACAAGTCCTCCCTCGGCCGCGGTGAGATCTTCGCCCACCGCCGGGGCGGCGACCCGGCCTCGACCGCGATCCTCCTCACGGGGGTCGCCCTGGCGCCGCCGACGGCGCCAGAAGTGGTGCAGGGCGCGATCAACGCCGCCAACACGATCGTCGGCCGCCCCTACGTCTGGGGCGGCGGTCACGCCTCCTTCTACGACAACTCCTACGACTGCTCGGGCGCGGTCAGCTTCGCCCTCTTCGGCGGCGGCCTGATCCCGCGACCGCTGACCTCCGGCGAGCTGATGCACTGGGGCGCGCCGGGACGCGGCAACTGGATCACCGTCTACGCCAATCCCGGCCACACCTTCGTCGAGATCGCCGGCCTGCGCTTCGACACGGTCGGAGCCGAACAGGGCACCGGGCCGCGATGGCACCTGGCGACGGCGTCGACCGACGGTTTCGTCGCCCGTCACCCGCCTGGGTTCTAGACACAAAGAAGGCCGGCCCTCCAGACGAGGACCGGCCCGCAATCGGTGGTGGCTACGCGCCCTTCGCAATCGAATCGAGGGGCACCACGCGCTCGGTGCGGAGATCCATCCGTCTTCACCCCCTTCCCCGGCTAAATGACTCTGCGCTGGCGACCTCATTATTGGTGAGATTCGTTCCACCAATGGGATCCATTCCAGCATTTCGCGGAGAAATTTGAACACGATGTCCATTCAGCGGTTACGATCAAGTCCTCGCCAGTAATCAGCCACCGATAAGGGAGAGGGACGCGCACCGATGTCGACGAAAACGCAGCGCCGCAAAGCAACTGAAAACCGCATCAAGGCGATGAGCCACCCGCTGCGCGCGGCGATCCTCCGAACCCTGGTCGAAAGGACGGCGAGCCCCGCCGAAATGGCGCGCGAGCTCGACGAGGAGCTATCGAACGTCAGCTACCACACCAAACAGCTGGTCGAGTTCGAATGCGCCGAGCTGGTCAGCACGCGGCCGGTACGGGGCGCCCTCGAGCACTTCTACCGCGCGACCGAGCGGCATCTGATCGACACCGAGGAGTGGGAGGAGCTCGACCCGGTGATGGCCGAGGAGTTGCTCTGCGAAATCGTGCAGAAGATGCTCGACGACTTCGTCGCCTCAGCCCGCGCCAAGGTCATCGGCTCGAACGACGATTTCCACCTCACCCGCACCCCGCTCGTCCTCGACAGGCAGGGAATGCAGGAAGCGCTCGAGGCGCATGAACGCGCGCGGCTGGAGGTCCTGGAAATCGAGGCCCGCAGCGCGGCGCGGATGGTCGACTCCGGCGAGAAGGGCACCAACGTCTCCAGCAGCCAGAGCTGTTTCGCAATGCCCGAGCGGAAGAGCCGCTAAGCCCTACCCCGCCGGCAGCGGGAAGCGCATCCGGACCTCGGTCCCGTCGCCTTCCTGCACGATCGTCAGCTCCGAGCAGAGCCTGGCGATGATCGAGAGACCGAGGCCGAGGCCGTCGGTCGAGCCCTGGCCGAACCCCTCGCCGCGGTCGCGCACCGTCAGCTCGAGCCATCTGCCGCGCTGGGCGCCGGCAGGGTCATCTCCATGCCGGCATCTTCCCTACTTGAACTGGAAGCTGGTCAGGTCCTGGTTGAAGGTCGGGTTGTAGACGACCTCGTCGAGGTCGATCGCCGAGGAGACGAAGGTCGGGAAGGTGCTGGTGCCGTAGGGGGCCCACGGCGCCAGCTCCATGAATTCCCTGTCCAGCTCCGCGTATTCGGCTTCGACCTGTGCGTCGAGCGGCTTTTCGGCCAGCTCGTCGATCTTCTTGCTCAACCGCGGCACCGCGATCCGCGCCAGGTTCGAGGTATTGGTCGGGAAGATGCTTTCTTCGGAGAGCATCGGCTGGAAGAAGTCGTTGGGGTGCGGGTAGTCCTGGAACCAACTCGCCCAGCCGGTGTCGAGGTCCGGGGTCGAGGCGTTGCCGATCACCGAGAAGTAGTTGTCGGCGTTCAGCACCTGCAGCTTGGCGTCGAAGCCGATTTCCTTCAGCACCTCGGCGTAGTAGGCGCCGGCTTCTTCCTGGGTATCTTCGTCGTCGGTCCAGACGGTGATCTCGCGGTCGGCCGGGTCGGCTTCCTCGATCATCTGTTTCGCCTTCGCCACGTCAAAGGGGTAGAGCTCGTACTTCTCGTAGCCAGGCATCCCCGGCGGCAGGATCTGCTGGGTGGCGACCAGGGTGCCGGCGTAGATCCGTTCCAGCGCCTCCGGGTTGACCGCGTAGTTGACCGCCTGGCGGACGCGGACGTCGTCGAACGGCGCCTCGGTCGTGTTCATCCAGAAGAAGTAGGTGCTCTCGGTCGGCTCCTCGCGGAACTGGGTGCCTTCGTACTTTTCCTTCACCTGGCCGTAGAGGTCCGGCGGCGGCATGTTCTCCATCCACTCGAAGCGGCCGGCTTCGACGTCGTCGACCTGGGTGGCGGCGTTGCGCAGCACCGTCACCTCGATCTTGTCGACGTGGCCGCGGGGCAAGTCCGGCATCGCCTTGCCGTTCGCCTTCGCCCAGTAGGGGTTGCGGGCGTACGACCAGCCGCGGCCGGGGTTGGCGGAGACGATCTCGTAGGGACCGGTGGCCGGCGGCGGGTCGGCCGATAGGTCTTCGACGGGGGTGCCGGCCGGCAGCGGCGCGGTGAAGGGCAGCGCCAGCTCCTGCAGGAAGGTGCCGCGCGGGCGAACCAGGTGGATGGCGATCTCACCGGTCTTGTCGTTGACGACGATGCCGGAGATCCCGCCTTTTTTCGTCTTCGCGAACTCCTCGGCGCCGACGATGTCGGTGTAGAAGGGCGAGCCGCTGGAGTTGAGCAGGAAGACCCGTTCGACCGCGTGCTTGAAGTCCGAAGCCCGGACGGACGTCCCGTCCGAGTAGCGCAGCCCGCCCCGCAGGCGGAAGCTGTAGGTCCTTTCGTCGGGGCTGATCGCCGGCATCTCCCGCGCCAGCCCGGGGATCACTTCGCTCCCCGCCTTGCCGTCGGCGTGGTTGTAGGTCAGCAGCGGGACGTAGGTGTTGTAGATCGCCGTCCACCCTTCCTCCGAATGCGAGAGCGCGGGATCCAGGTAATCGGGGAACGAACCGAAGGTCGCCCGCAGCACCCCGCCTTCCTTGCCGCTGGAGCCAGAGCCGCAGGCAGCGAGGCTCAGCGCCGCGACGGCGGCGAGCAAGAGGGCCAGGGCCCTCCAGGGCCGCGTCGTGTTGGACAGGTTGTCACCCACTCCGCCCCCTTCGGCAGATGCGCCTCAATACTTGAGCCCGGCAAGGCGGTGCCCCTTAACGGGCTCGGTTCAGCGGCGGTAGACGAGGTGGGTGACGTGCGGCGTGTGCGGCTCGAGACCGGGGTCAGGTCGATGTCGCCGACGCCGTCGAAGACGCGCTCCCCGCCACCGGCGACGAGCAGGCGCAGCTCGTCGATCAGCCTGGCCACCAGGTACTGGTTGAGGGTGCCGGGACCGCCGGCGATCGAGACGTTCCGGAGCTTGGCCCCTGCCGGCGACGGTGATCGCATTGGCCTCGCCGGCGTTTCCTCGCGATGGTCGAACTGCCAGGCATGCAGGCGGCTCTCGTCGAGGTCGCCGAACGGGTGCCCAGTTTGAACCGGCCGCGAGCAACCACAGGCCGTGAGGGTGGACCCGGTGGTCAGGACGTCGTCGACCAGCAGCACGCTGCGCGGGGCCGCCGCCCGCGCCAGGATCCGCGGCGGGTGGCCGACCCGCTCGGCCCGCCGCTTGCCGACCTGCCGCCCCGTCCCGCGCCGTTCGAGGCACTGTTCGAGCGGCGCTTCCAGCCGCGCCGCCAGGGCCATCGCCAGCTCTCCGGCCGGGTCGAACCCCCGCCTCCGCAGGCGCGCCCGAGCCGGCGGCACCGGTACCACCGTCCCGCTCAGCATGTGCGCCGGTGCCAGCCATTCGATCCGCTCCGCCATCAGGTCAGCGACGGGCAGCAGCCGCCGGAACTTCAGAGCCCCGACCAGGTTCCGAGCCACCCCTTCGTAGGAGGCCGAAGACCAGACCTTGTCCAACCCAGCGGGTCCATTCCCCAACAACGGATCCGCATCGGCCAGCCGCCTGCCGCAGCGAGTGCAGACCACGGCCTCAGGCCGGCAGGACCGCCCACAGGAGGCGCACAAGGGCGGCACCAGAGCCACCCCGATCGTCGGCAGCAATTCCATTCCCCGACCCTGCCGAGCAAGTGCGCACACATGGCGCGCAGAAAGCAAATTCTCTGAGTCAGCTTCGCGTCAGAACTGGGCGAAGCTCAGGGTCGAGCGGCGGCGATGGCGCCGATCAGCACTGACCGTGCTGGGATCTCGGCGCCGGGTAGCGCGATGACTTCTTTCAGGCGGGAACCCTCGCCGACCTTGACGTCGTCGCCGATGATCGAGGGGCCGTCGATGCGGACGTCGTCGCCGATCTCGCAGCCGGGGCCGAGGAGGACCGGGCCGACGAGGCCGGGCTCGCCCTCCATCCGCTCGCCGCTGCGGTAGCCGTCGACGATCTCGCCCTCCTGCTCGACCTCCACCGCGCCGGTCAATGCGTCGACGCTGCTCTCGCGCAGCTCCTCGAGGTTGCCGATGTCGTTCCAGTAGGCATCGATCTCGTGCGAGTAGAAGGGGACGTCGCCGTCGAGCAGACGCGGGAAGACGTCCATCGCCCAATCGGCGAAGCCGGGCGGGTCGCCCTCCTTCGCCGCCACGCTGGTCCCAGGAGATGGAAAGAAGTCGAAGATCTCCTTGCGGAACATGTAGATGCCGCAGTTGGCCAGGTCGGAGAGGGCTTCGGAGGGGTCGGGCTTCTCCTGAAAGCCCTGGACGCGCCCGTCGGAACCGACGATCGCGACGCCGAACTGGCTGGTGTCCTCGACCCGCTTCATCGCCAGGGTCGCGATCCCGTCATGGGACTCGTGGAACTCACGCATAGCGCCGAGGTCGAGGTCGGTCAGCGCGTCGCCAGAGATGACGAGGAACGAGTCGCCGAGGAACTCGGCCGCGTTGCGGACACCGCCGGAGGTGCCGAGCAGTTGCTCCTCGCGGCTGTAGGTGAGCGAGACCCCGCAGGAGGAGCCGTCGCCGAAGTAGTCCTCGATCAGCTCCGGGAACCAGTGCAGGTTGGCGATCGTCTCGGTGAAGCCGTGGCGGGCGAGCAGGCGCAGGATGTGCTCCATCACCGGCCGGTTGAGGACCGGCACCATCGGCTTCGGCATCTCGTAGGTGATCGGTCGCAGCCGCGTACCCAGCCCCGCCGCCAGGACCATCGCCCTCATCCAGCCATTCCCTCCTTCAGCCTGTCGATCGCCACGATGCTCTCCGGGTCCACTCCCCGCTGGCGGGCGATTTCAAGCGAGACGAGGTCGCCGAGCAGCGTCGCCCAGAGCAGCCGTTCGACCCGGGTCTCCCCCACGGTCTCCAGCCGCACCACCGGGGCCGAGCTGGCGGCGACGGCCTCGGCGGTCAGCTCGAAGCGGCGTCGCTCGCGCGGGTGCTGGTCGCAGTCCTCGAGGAAGACCGCGGCCATCGATCCGGCGCCGGCCTCGGCGGACCAACCGCAGATCTCGTTGTGGTCGGCCTCCGGCAGGGTCGAGCTGAAGGCGGGTTGCTTCGCGTTCTCGTTGACCTGGCACTTCCAGCGGTAGGCGACGGGCGCGGTCAGGTCGCTGCCGTAGATCACAGTCGGCGCGGCGCCGATCGTCGCGGCGATCTCTGCCGCCTTGGCCTTGAGCGTCAGCGCCTCGCGCTCGAGGAAGGCGGCGCCGGCGTCGATCTCGGTCCGGATCCGCGGCGCGACCCCGGTCAGCGCGGCGATCTCGGCGGCGGCGACGAACATGTAGGCGACGGCGACCCGCGGCTGGTAGATCCCCGGCGGCGCGACCACCGGAATGCCTGCCTCGCGCGCCCGCTCGACCAGCTGACCGCCGGTGCTGACGACGAAGCGCCGAGTGCCGAGCGCCTCGGCCGCCTCGAAGCAGGCGAGGGTCTCCTCGGTGTTGCCCGAGTAGCTGGAGCAGAGGACCGCCCACTCGGGAGTCGCCCAGCTCGGCAGCTCGTAGCCGCGGACCGCGACCAGCGGCTTGGTCAGCTGGTCGCCGATCGCGGCGGCGGCGAGGTCGCCGCCGATCGCCGAGCCGCCCATCCCGCAGACCATCAGCCCGGCGGACTCGACCTCCTCCAGGCGTGCGCTTTCGATCCGCCAGAGGGCGTCGCGCAGCTGCTCGGGCAGGCCGAGCGTGTCATCGATCATGGTGCTCATAAGAACTTAGGCGGGGACTCTTTCATCTCGGCCGACGACGGCGTTAACGAGCTGCGCACCCGGTTCGACCGTTGCGCCGGGGGCGAGGATCGAGTCCCGCACCAGCGCGTCGCGGCCGACGACGCAGCCGTCGAGCAGGACCGAGTCGCTCACCGTCGCCCCAGGCTCGACCCGGCAGCCGGCGGCGACGACCGCGCGCGGGCCGACGTCGGCCTCGGCGTCGATCTCGGCACCCTCGCCGACGAAAAGCCCCGGCGCCGTTGGCTTCACCCGCGTCTCGACCGTGCCCTCGAGGATGTCCCAGCTGGCCTGCAGGTAGCGCTCGGGCGTGCCGATGTCCATCCAGTAGCCGTCCAGCAGCAGCGCCGAGAGGCCGTCGCCGATCAGGCGGGGGAAGACCTCGCGCTCGATCGAGACCGCCTGGCCAGGTGGGATCAGATCGAGAACCGAGCGCTGCAGCACATAGGCGCCGGCGTTGATCTCGCCGGGGACCGCCTTGCCCGTCTTCTCGAAGAACTCGAGTACCCGACCTCCCTCGTCGCAGCGGACCAGGCCGTAGGCGGAGGAGTCCTCGACCGGGTAGAGGCCGATGGTGCCGCTGACGTCGCGCTCTTCGTGGGCGCGCAGCAGGGCCGAGAGGTCGAGGTCGGCGAGCACGTCGCCGTTGAGGGCGAAAAAACGGTCTTCGAGGCGGTCGCCGAGCGAGTCGGCGGCGAAGCGGATCGCCCCGGCGGTGCCGAGCGGTTCAGGCTCGGCGACGTAGGTGATCTTCACCCCCGCCCGCTGCTCCTCGTCGCGCAGCGCCTCGCGCAGGACATCGGGGAGGAAGCCGCAGGCGAGCACCACCTCGGTCACGCCGTGGGCCGCGAGCCACTCGATCGCGTAGGCGAGAAACGGGCGGTCGACCAGCGTCACCGCCGGCTTCGGCACGTCGCTGGTGAGGGGCCGCAGGCGAGTTCCCTCGCCGCCAACCAGAACGATCGCTTGCATCTACGAGGTGGGTGCCGGGGTGCTTTGCACGGTGCGGCCGATGCCCTCGTACTCGAAGCCGGCGGCGATGAGCTTCTCGGGGTCGAGGAAGTTGCGGCCGTCGACGATCAGCGGCCGGGCCATCTTCTCGCCCGCCGCGGCCCAGTCGAGCTCGGCGAACTCGCGCCACTCGGTGACGAGGACGGCGGCGTCGGCGCCGTCCAGCGCCTCCATCGCCGAGGTCGCCATCTCGACCGAGCCGAGCAGCTCGGAGGCGCGCGCGGCGGCGACCGGGTCGTAGCCGACGACCTCCGCCCCCTCGCCCTGCAGCCGCGCCGCGAGGACCAGGCTCGAGGCCTCGCGCATGTCGTCGGTGTCGGGCTTGAAGGCGAGGCCGAGCAGCGCCACCCGCTTGCCGATCAGCGAGCCGAGGTGCTTCTCGAGCTTGCCGACCACGCGGCGCTTCTGCAGCTCGTTGACCTCGATCACCGCGGTCAGCAGCTGGAAGTGGTAGCCAGTATTGCCGGCAAGCATCTTGAGCGCACTAACATCCTTGGGGAAACAACTTCCCCCGTAGCCAATCCCGGCGCGGAGAAAGGAGCTGCCGATGCGCTCGTCGAGCCCCATCCCCTTGGCGACCTGGCCGACGTCGGCGCCGACCTCCTCGCAGACGTTGGCGATCTCGTTGATGAAGGAGATCTTCGTCGCCAGGAAGGCGTTGGAGGCGAGCTTGATCATCTCGGCGCTGGCGACGTCGGTGCGGAGGATCTCACCGCCAAGCGGCCTGTAGAGCGCTTCGACCGCGTCGGCAGCTGCCTCGTCGCCGAAGTCGGCGCCGACCACCACCCGGTCGGGGTCCATGAAGTCCGCGACCGCGGTCCCCTCCTTGAGGAACTCGGGGCAGGAGACGTAGGAGAGGTTCGGCATGTCGCGCCGGATCGACTCGCCGGTGCCGGCCGGCACCGTGCTCTTCATGATCAGCACGTGGTCGCCGGCCTCGGGCAGCTCCTGGACCACCGCCCGGACCCGGGAAAGGTCGGCGTCGCCGGAGTAGGTCGGCGGCGTGTCGACGCAGACGAAGAGCAGCCGCGCCTCGCTCAGCAGCTCGTCCATGTCGGTCGTGAAGGTGAGACGCTCGGCGTTGCGGCGCAGCAGGTCCTCGAGGCCGGGCTCGTGGATCGCCACCTCACCGCGGGAGAGGGCCTCGACCTTCTCCTCGAGGATGTCGCGGGCGATCACCCGGTGGCCGAGCTCGGCGAAGCAGGCGGCGGTGACGAGTCCGACCCAGCCCGCCCCGATGACGCCGATCGGCTCTCTCTGCTCACTCATCCGCCTGCTCCTTCCGCGCTGCTTTTTCCACGCTTCGGCTTCTTCTTCGGGACGATCACCTTTGCCGATCGCGCCATCCCGATCATCTGATCGTTGGTCAAGGTGCGCAGCAGGTCATTCGAGACCCAGTAGACGTTCTCGCCGCGGCGCCAGGCGACCATTTTCACATCTTCGCCGTCGACGAAGATGTCGTACTCGCGGCCCTTGATCGTCTTCGTCAGGCTCGGGTCGTCGAGGATCGGCGGGTCGGACCAGCCGCGGATGCCCTGAACGCCGAAGTAATGGGTGCCGTCGGACATTTCCGCGACCAACATCATCCGGTAGGCAAGGTGGCGGTTCCCGTCCTCGTCCTTGAGGTTGTAGACGTAGGGATCGACGACCTTTTCGTAGGGGTTGGATTCGACGAAGCGGGTGCCTTCCGGCAGACGGGTCGGGTAGTAGATCGGGAAGAACCCGCGCGAGCGCCGCACCGCGATCTGCGCCTCGGCCTTGCCCGCTTCGCCCGCCGGGACGAGCCCATCGCTGCCAGTGCCATCGACCTGAACCTTCGGCTTTTGCTTCTTCTGCTTCTTGGCCTTCTTCTTCTGCTGCGGCTGCTTCCGTTTCTTGCTCGCTTCGGCTTCTTCGCGCTGGCGGCGCTGGGCCGCTTTCGCCTCCTGCACGGTCTCGCCCCCGAGGAATTCTTCGACCGCGGCGTCGAGCGCGCTCTGGGTCGTGTAGACGAAGCTGGGGCCGAGTTCGGCCGGGAAGTTGACCTCGTTGATCGTCGAGTTGCGCGAGGCGGCCAGCAGTTTCAGCACTTCCAGCAGGGTCTTGCCGTCGCTGATGTCGGAGGTGGTGTAGTCGGTGAAGGCCTCCACCAGTTCGCCCTGGTCGAAGACGAGGTCCTGAACCGAGATCCGCGAGCGGGCGGCGCTGAGGAAGTCCTGCTGGCGGGCCGAGCGGACGATGTCGGTGTCGGTATGGCGGTAGCGGACGTAGTCGAGCGCCTGCTTGCCGCACATCAGCTGATAGCCGGGCTGGACGTTGATCTCGGCGTACTGTTCTTCGGGCGGCACGCCTTCGTTGGAGTGGTAATAGCGTTTGTCGACGTCGACGTAGACGCAGCCGATCGCGTAGACGCCCTGGGCGAAGCCGAGGAAGTCGATGTTGACGACGTGATTGATCGGCAGTCCGGTCAGCTGCTTGACGGTCTGCAGGGTCAGCCTGGTGCCGCCGTAGAAATACGCTTCGTTGAACTTGCCGGTCCCGACGTCTGGAATTTCCACCTTCAGGTCACGGGGGATCGACATCATCGAGATCAGGTCCTTGCCGGGGTCCAGACGGACCAGAATCGTCGTGTCCGAGCGACCCTTGTCTTCGGAAAATTCCGCTCCGGCTCGCAGGTCGGAGCCGACGATGAGAAACGTCTGGGCGCCGCCATCGTCGGCGTCGGCGAGGAAGCGGTTCAGCTTCTTCTGCAGCTTGTTGTTTTTCGGCTGAATCGCGTTGGCGATGCTGTCGAGGTAGAGCAGCGTCGCGGTCGCGGTGGTCGCGGCGGAGACGGCGACGATCAGGACGGCGGCGAGGGTGAACCGCCACCAGAAGCGCTTCGGCTTCGGCGGCTCTCCCCCGTCGCCCTCCGGCGGCGGCTTCTTCGGCGCCCAACCCGGGCCCAGTTCAGTCATCGAGCCGGTCCGGGACCGATCGCAGGAACGACTCCAGCGCCTGCCTGTAGGTCTCCAGCGAGGAGACCGAGACCCACTCGCCGGGTCCGTGGTGGCCGGCACCGACGGGGCCGAACTCGACCGCCGGCACCCCCACCCGCAGGAAGGAGACCGCGTCGGAGGCGCCGTCGCGGCCGACGCTCATCGGCTCGCCGTCGTGGTGCTCGGTCGTCGAGGCCCGCAGCGCCCGGACGAAGGCCGAGTTGCGGTCGACGGTCGCTGGCGGTCGCATCAGCAACGGCTGCACCGCGCAGCCCTGGAGCTCGCCGACCTGGGCGAGGATCTCCCGCGGGTCCTGGTCCGGGAGGTAGCGGATGTCGACGTCGATCACGCATCGGTCGGGCACCTTGTTGAGAGCGTCGCCGCCGACGATCCTCCCCAGATTGATCGAAGGCCGGTCGAACAGCTCCGAGCTGTGCCGGGCAAACGGTAGCGACTCGATACTGCGGAAAACGTCGATTGCGTTGAGGACGGCGTTGTCGCCCAGCCATGGGGTGGCGCCGTGGGCGGCGGTGCCGCCGATCTCGAGTCGCAGCGCCAGCACCCCCTTGGCCTCGATCCCGATGTGCAGGTCGGTCGGCTCGCCGGTGATCGCAAAGTCGCCGACGAAGCCGCTGTCGACCAGGTGGTCGGAGCCGCGCTCGGACTCCTCCTCGGACTCCTCGTCGCCGACGATCCCCAACCGCACCCGGACCCGGTCCTGGTCTCGCATCGCCGCGACGACCATCAGCATCGCCGCGACCGCGCCCTTCATGTCGTAGGCGCCGCGGCCGATCAGCCGATCGCCGGCGGTCTCGGGCACGAACTGCCCGGCGTGCCCGGGCACCACGTCGATGTGCCCATGCAGGACCACGGTCGGCGCATCTTCGGGCCCGACCTCGGCCATGACCACCGGCAGACCGCGCACCTCGTCGGCCCGCGTCTCGATCCCCCGAGCTTCGAGCCAACCCTGGACGAAACCCGCCGCCTCGGAAATCGCGTCCGGCTCGCAGGTCTCGAAGGAGATCAACCGCTTTGCGAGGACAACCAGCTCCTCGCTCATCCGATCACCCCCCGGCGATCGAGAGGAACGCTTCGGCGCGGTCGCGGTCTTTCTGCGCCCGGTTGTGCTCGGCGCTGCCCTTCTCGCACTCCGAGAGCCGCTGCTCGGCGTCGCTGAGCTGCTCTTTCAGGGCGCCGGTGTCGAGGTCCTCGGGCGGGATCGCCTCCTCGAGCAGGAGCCGGGCGGTGTTGCCGTAGACCTGGAGCCAACCATGCGCCTGGGCGTAGCGTTTGGTCTCGGAGTCGGAAAGATGCAGGCGGAGCTCGGTCGGCCGCAGCGCCGCCAGCACCGGCGCGTGGTTGGCGAGGATGCCGATTTCGCCGACCTCCGTCCGGGTCGAGACCTGGCGCGCTTCACCGCTCCAGACCTCGCCCTCCGGGGTCAGGACCTCGACGTCGACCATGTGCTCCGCGGCCATCTTGGACCCCTAGGCGGCGGCGCCGGATTTGGCGTTCTCGAGGACCTGGTCGATCGAGCCCTGCATGTAGAAGGCGCCCTCGGAGAGGTCGTCGTGCTCGCCGTCGAGGATCTCGCGGAAGCCGCGGACGGTCTCGGCGACCGGCACGTACTCGCCGTTGCGGCCGGTGAACTGTTCGGCGACGAAGAACGGCTGCGAGAGGAAGCGCTCGATCTTGCGGGCGCGGGAGACCGTCTGGCGGTCCTCGTCGGAGAGCTCGTCGATGCCGAGGATGGCGATGATGTCCTGCAGCTCCTTGTAGCGCTGCAGGACCTCCTGGACGTCGGTCGCGGTCCGGTAGTGCTCGTCGCCGACGACGTCCGGCTTGAGGATCGTCGAGGTCGAGTCGAGCGGGTCGACCGCCGGGTAGATCCCTTTCTCGGAGATCGACCGCGACAGCGCGGTGGTCGCGTTGAGGTGGGCGAACACCGAGGCCGGGGCCGGGTCGGTGTAGTCGTCAGCCGGTACGTAGACCGCCTGGATCGAGGTCACCGAACCGCGGTCGGTCGAGGTGATCCGCTCCTGCAGCCCGCCCATCTCGGTCTCCAGCGTCGGCTGGTAGCCGACCGCCGAAGGCATCCGCCCGAGCAGCGCCGAGACCTCGGAGCCCGCCTGGACGAAGCGGAAGATGTTGTCGATGAAGAGCAGCACGTCCTGGCCGCCCTGCTCGCGGTAGTACTCGGCCATCGTCAGACCGGAGAGGGCGACGCGCAGGCGCGCGCCCGGGGGCTCGTTCATCTGACCGAAGACGAGCATGGTCTTGTCGATCACGCCCGACTCTTTCATCTCCAGCCAGAGGTCGTTGCCCTCTCGCGAGCGCTCGCCGACGCCGACGAAGGCGGAGAGGCCGGAGTGCTCCTCGGCGATGTTGCGGATGAGCTCCTGGATCAGCACGGTCTTGCCGACGCCGGCGCCGCCGAACAGCCCGACCTTGCCGCCTTTGGCATAGGGGGCGAGGAGGTCGATGACCTTGATCCCGGTCTCGAGGATCTCCTGGGTCGGGGTCAGGTCGGAGGCCTTGGGGGCGGGACGGTGGATCGGCCAGCGCTCCTCGACCTGGACCTCGGGGCCGTTGTCGATCGGCTCGCCGAGCAGGTTGAAGATGCGGCCGAGGGTGGCGTCGCCGACCGGGACCGTGATCGGGCCGCCGGTGTCGGTGACCACGGCGCCACGGGAGATCCCGTCGGTGGCGTCCATCGCGACCGCGCGAACGCGGTCGTCGCCGAGGTGCTGCTGCACCTCGCAGACGAGGACGGCCGATTCGCCGTCGTTGTCGCCGCCGCTGGTCTCGATCGTCACCGCGGAGAAGATCTCCGGCAGCTTGTCGGGGAAGACGGCGTCGATGACCACTCCCGTGACCTGCTCGACGCGCCCTACGTTGCTTCCGTTTCCGTTGCTCTCAGCCATGGGTTCCTTTTCTCGTCTTTGAAGTGATGCTGGGCCGTCGTCTAGCCGAGCGCCTCGGCGCCGCCGACGACCTCCAAGATCTCCTGCGTGATTTCCGCCTGACGCGCCCGGTTCATCTCCAGGGTCAGGGTGCCGATCATGTCCTCGGCGTTCTCGGCCGCGTTCCGCATTGCCGTCATCCGCGCGCCGAGCTCCGAGGCCGCCGACTCCAGCAGCGCCCGGTAGACCGAGATCGTCACGTACTCCGGGATCAGCCGCGCCAGCAGCTCCTCGGGGTCGGGCTCGTAGACCCACTCGGAGCGGCTCTGCGCCTTCTCCGCGTCGGTTTCCTCCTCTTCGGAGGCGGCCTCCTCGCCAGCGCCCTCGCCGATTACCTCGGCCTGCTGCAGCGGCAGCAGGGTCTGGCGCCAGACGTGCTGGGTGAGGGGCGAGACGAAGCGGTTGTAGATCAGCTCGACCCGGTCGAGGTCCTGATCGACGTAGCGGGCGGTCAGCGCCTCGCCGATTTCGCGGGCGTTGGCGAAAGCGGGACGGTCGGTGAAGCCGACGTAGGAGTCGGTCACCTCCTGCTTGCGGAAGGTCAGGGCGGAAACGCCCTTGCGGCCGACCACGGCGAAGGTGGGCTGGGCGCCCTCCTCGCGGACTTTGGCCGCCATCCGCATGCCCTCGCGAATGATGTTCGAGTTGAAGGCGCCAGCGAGGCCGCGGTCGCCGGTGACGAGGACGATCCCGACCCGGTTGACGTTCTCCCGCTCTTCCAAGACCGGGACCCGCGGGATGCCGCCCGCCTGGGCGGCGGCGCGGCGGGTCAGCTTGCGCATCCCCTCGGCGTAGGGCCGCATGTCGGAGATCCGCTGTTCGGCCCGGCGCAGGCGTGCCGCGGCAACCATCTCCATCGCTCGCGTGATCTTGTTGATGTTCTTGACCGACGCGATGCGGTTCTTGACTTCCTTCTGCGATGCCATGGGGAAACCAGCTCCTGGCCGTTAGGCCGGGGTCGCCGCCTCCTCGTCCTCGGACTCGGTCCGGGCCGGCGCCTCGCGCTCCTCTTTGGAGTGGATGCGGTCGGACTCGCCGGCCTCGAGCGGCTCGCCGTTCTCGTCGAAGTCGGGGCCGAAGTCGTCGACGAAGTCGGCGATCGCCTTGCCCAGCGCCTCCTCGTCGGCCTCCTCGAGCTTGCCGGTCTCTTCGATCCGGCTCAGCAGGTCGGCGTTCTCGGAGTGCAGGCGGACGCGCAGGTCGGCGAGGAACTCGCCGACGCGCTCGACCTTGATCCGGTCGAGGTAGCCGCCGGTGCCGGAGTAGATCGATGCGACCTGGTCGCCCACGCTGAGCGGTTCGCGCTCTTTCTGTTTCAGCAGCTCGACCAGCCGTTCGCCACGGGTCAGCGCCTTCTGGGTCTCGGCGTCGAGCTCGGAGCCGAACTGGGCGAAGGCCTCGAGGTCGCGGTACTGGGAGAGGTCGAGGCGCAGTTTTCCGGCGACCTTCTTCATCGCCTTGGTCTGTGCGTTGCCGCCGACCCGGGAGACCGAGATGCCAACGTTGATCGCCGGCCGGACGCCGGAGAAGAAGAGGTCGGACTCGAGGAAGATCTGACCGTCGGTGATCGAGATCACGTTGGTCGGGATGTAGGCGGAGACGTCGGAGGCCTGGGTCTCGATGATCGGCAGCGCCGTCAGCGAGCCGCCGCCGAGCTCGTCGTTGAGCTTGACCGCCCGCTCCAGCAGCCGCGAGTGCAGGTAGAAGACGTCGCCCGGGTATGCCTCGCGACCCGGCGGGCGGCGCAGCAGCAGCGACATCTGCCGGTAGGCGGAGGCGTGTTTGGTGAGATCGTCGTAGACGCAGAGCGCGGCTTTGCCGTTGTAGAGGAAGTGCTCGCCCATCGCGCAGCCGGCGTAGGGGGCGATGTACTTGATCGGCGCCGCCTCGTCGGCGGGGGCGGCGACGATGATGGTGTTCTCCATCGCGCCGTTCTCCTCCAGCGTCTCTTTCAGCTGGACCACGGTGGACATCCGCTGCCCGATCGCGACGTAGATGCAGATCAGGTCCTTGTCCTTGTTGTTGATGATCGTGTCGATCGCGATCGCGGTCTTGCCGGTCTGGCGATCGCCGATGATCAGCTCTCGCTGGCCACGGCCGATCGGGATCATCCCGTCGATCGACATCAACCCGGTCTGGACGGGTTCCTCGACCGGCTGGCGCTGGACGACGCCGGGGGCTTTGAACTCGGCCGGGCGGGTCTCGGTGGTGTTGATCTCACCGCGGTCGTCGAGCGGGCGGCCGAGCGGGTCGACCATGCGGCCGAGCAGCTCCTCGCCGACCGGGATCTCGAGCAGCTTGCCGGTCCGCTTGACCGTGTCGCCCTCGACGATCTCGTCCCAGGCGCCGAACAGCACGGCGCCGACGTTGTCGGACTCGAGGTTCAGCGCCAGGCCGGTGACCCCGTGCGGCAGCTCGAGCATCTCCAGCGCCATGCAGTTGTCGAGCCCGTGGATGCGGGCGATGCCGTCGGCGACGGACAGGACCGTGCCGACCTCGGAGAGGTCGGCGGAATCGGTCTCCAGTCCCTCGATCCGCTCTCGCAGAATGCTTGCGATCTCGTCGGGCTTGATCTCCATCGGGTGCTCTATGCCTCCTTACGCCGCGGTGGCGACGCTCTTTCGAAGTTTCTCCAGGCGACTGCGGATGCTCGCGTCCAAGACCATGTTGCCGACCTGCAGGACGATGCCGCCGAGGATCTGGTCGTCGACCGCGCTCGAGAGGTCGACCTCCTCCCCGGTCTGACGTTCGACCTCCTGGCCGATTTTGGCGACGACCGCCGGGTCCAGCTCGACGGCGCTGGTCACGGTGACGTCGATACGGCGGTTCTCGTGCTTCCAGAGCTCGTCGAGCGCGCGCCGGATGCGGAAGATCTCCGGCATCCGGTGCTTGTCGACGAGCAGCTCGAGGAAGTTGATCAGCTCGGGCTCGGCCCCCGTGATCGCGCGCTCCAGCCCCTCTTTCTTCTCCTCCGAGGAGAGGTAGGGGCTGAACAAGTAGACCTGCAGCTCGTGGTTGCTGTCGACGGCATCGGTGAACCCGCCCAGCTGCTGCTGCAGCGAGTCCAACTTGCCTTTGTCGCGGCCCACCTCGAAGAGGGCCTCGGCATATACGCGAGCTGCATCGGCCATGACTAGTTCTTCTCCGCCCCCGAGAGCGCCGAGAAGTCGACCTCGCTGAGCGCCTCCTCGACGAGGCGTTTCTGGTCCTCGTCGTTGAGCGATTTGCGGGTCACCCGCTCGGTGGCGAGCACGGTCAGGTCGGCGACCTCCTGGCGGATCTGGTCGAGCGAGCGACGGGTCTCCGCCTCGATGTCGCGCTTGGCCGCCTCGACCAGCTCCTCGCGTTTCTCCCGGCCGGCCGTGGCCGCCTCGGATTCGGCGGTCTCGGCGGCTTTGCGAGCGCGGGCCATGATGTCGTCGGCCTGCTCCCGCGCCTCGGCGAGGCGGGCGCGGTACTCGGACAGCAGCGCGTCGGATTCCTTGCGCTGCCGCTCGGCGGCGTCGATCGACTCGCTGATCGCTTCCGCGCGTTTGTCGAGCGCTTCCTGAATTTTCGGGAAGGCGACCTTGCTCAACACCCACATCGTGATCAGGAAAAGGACCAGCGTCCAGATCATCAGGCCGAGGCCCGGGCTGACCAGGAAGCTGCCGCCGCTTTCCTCGCCGTGCTCTGCCGCCTCGGCGGCGAGCGGGAGTATGTAGCCGAACAGCTCCATCGACCTAGGCGAGGAAGAAGGCGATCAGACCGAAGATGAAGGTGTAGAAGGCGACCGCCTCGGTCAGCGCGAAGCCGAGCCAGCGGATGCTTTCCAGGTCGCTTTTCATCTCCGGCTGGCGGGCGACCGACTCGATCTCCTTACCGAAGATGAAGCCCACGCCGATACCGGCGCCGATCGAACCGAGCCCGGCGCCGACGCCGAGGGCGATCGCTTTGCCGGCGCTTTCGACGGCTTCGCTGCTTACCTCAGCGATGGGCAACAAGGTGGGATCCATTTGAGAGTTGACTCCTTTTCTAGTGAGAGGCGGAGGTCGCTCCGCCGATGTAAATAGCGCTAAGCGTCGAGAAGATGAATGCCTGCAGGGTCGCCACCAGACCGACCTCGAAGATGAAGAAGGCGAAGGCGAGCGGGAAGGTCAGCGCCCCGAGGGCGGCGATCCCCAGCAGCACCGCCAGTCCGCCGCCCATGAAGAGCAGCAGCAGGTGGCCGGCGAGGATGTTGGCGAAGAGACGAACGGAGAGGGAGATCAGCCGCACGAAGTGGGAGATCACCTCGATCACGAAGATCGCGGCCTTGCCGACCGGGTGCATGTCCTCCAGGCCCGGGGGCAGCCAGCTCTTGAAGTAGGGAAGAGCGCCCTTGGCCCGGATGCCCTCGACGTGGTAGCTGAGCCAGACGACGAGGGTGAGGACCAGCGGGATCGCGATGTTGGCGGTGGCGGCGTAGATCGCGAAGGAGGGGATCTCGAGGCCGCCGAGCGAGAAGGTGTGCTCGGTGTTGGTCGGCAGCGGCAGGAAGCCGAGCATGTTCGAGAACCAGATCCAGAAGAAGAGGGCACCGATGAAGGGGAACCACTTGCGGGCCAGCTCGCCGTGCAGGCTGCCGCCGGTGATCGTGTTCTTGGTCAGGTCGTAGGCGACCTCGACCGCCGTCTGCACCCGGTTCGGCTTCTGCACCATCCGCCGCGCGATCCAGGTCATCGTGAAGATCGTCAGGGCGCTGGCGAGGACGAGGTAGAGGACCGCCTTGTTGATGCTGAAGTCGATCCCGGCGAGTTCGATCGTCACCCACGGTTCGAGTTTGAACTCGTTCTGGGGCTTGAAGGCTTCGTTCTTGCCGTCGTTGCCGAAGATCAGCAGCAGCAGGATCGAGATCGCGAAGTAGACGCCGAAGCCGATCAGGACCTTGGCTTTGGTGCTGAGGCCGCCCGACTTGGGAGGGTCGGCTTGCGGGGCGCCGCCCGGCGCCTGCACGGATGCCGCCTCCATCTACGCGACCCCCTGGCCCTCGGGCTGATCGTCGAACAGATGCGCGAGGCCCTGAGCGGCGAAGGAGAGCGTGAACAGCGCCAGCAGCAGGATCGCGCTGGCAAGCCCCGACTCCCGTTCGGCGATGCCGACCAGGAGCACCGCGGTGGCCATCAGCCAGACGCGGCCGAGGGTGCTGCCGGCGACGATGCCCATCGCCTTCTGGCGGTTGCCGGCGGCCAGTTCCTGCTTCATCCGGCGCTGGGCCAGCATCTGGATCCCCCGCTGCAGCAGCCAAACCGCGGCCGCGACCGCGTAGCCGAGCATGGGCAGATCGCCGAGCAGGAAAACCGCAAGCGCGGCGAGCAACGCGATTAGGTCGACGTACTTGGGAGGTGACATAAGAAGGAAATACGCCCAACTCGGGGCAGAGCGGGCGCAGCCGCGACTATACCCAAAAGGCCCCTGGAATGGCTTTGTGAAGCCACTTCGTGAGGGTTGCCACTACCGAGACTGCCCTTCCAGAGCCGCCTGCTCCTTGACGCGGCGAGCAGCCTTCGCGTAGGCGATCATCCTGTCGCGGCGGCCGATCGCGAGGACGACGCTCTTCGCCGGGGCGCCATCGTCGGGCTCATTGCGATAGACGAAGCGGTAGCGAGGCTTTCCCTTCCAGCCCGGCTCGTCAAAGCGAATCTTGCGACAGCCCTTCAGTACCCGGGGAGGTTGATCTCCCATCAGCTCTCCGTGGTGCGGGTTGCCATGCAGGTCGACGACAATGCGTGCGACCTCGCGTTTCAGGCACTCGTCGAGCCCGTTTGCATCGGACGTCGCCTCCGCCAGAGCTTCGACGACGTGTCGTTCAGTCTCCGGGGAGCCGCTCAACGAACTCCCCCATCCCGATCTCCATCAAGAAGTCACCGGCGCTGAGTCGCTTTCCCTCGCTCCCAGCCAAGCGCTCCTGTAGAAACAGCGCCAACCCGGCATTCTCGAGTTCCTCTTCGAGTTCTCCGATCCTCTCCTTGGCAGCCAGCAGGTCCACCGTGGGAACCAATGACGCCGACCCCTCCTGACCTCGGGTGGTAATCAGGGTCGCGTTGCTCTCGAGGCTGGGTGATGGCGTGCGCCGCGCGGACGCTTTCCTCACCAGCTGCGGCAGGTTGCGCCGTGCCTCGCTGGTACCGAGTGCCGCCGGTTTCCGGTCTCTGGCCGCTGCCATCCGCCTAAGGGTACCACTAGTTGTACAAGTCACAAAAACAGCCGTCTGCCCAGGACGGGCCGACTCCCTACTTGCCGAGAGCGTCGAACTCGCCGGTTTCCGGGTCGACCGCCGGGAAGGTGCCGGTCTCGAGCTCCTCTTCGACCGCGCGCTCGACCTCTTGGGGCTCTGGCTCCGGGGCTCCCACCTGGCGGCGCAGGGTGATCAGCTGGCGGAGGCGGGTCTGGCGGAGCTTGAGGATCTCGAGGACCTCGACCAGGTAGACGCTGGCGGCGAGGGCGAGGACGCCGAAGAGGGTGATCACCGCGGTCCAGAGCGGATCGAAGTTGCCGTGATCGTCGCTGTAGGGAACGAAGCGCAGGGCCAGCGCCAGCAGCGCCATCACGGCGGTCCAGCCGTAGAGGTAGAGCAGCGTGCGCCGCTGAGAGAAGCCGATGTCCGCCATCCGGTGGTGGAAGTGCCAGCGGTCGGCTTTGTAGACCGGGCGCCGGTATTTGAGCCGTTTGGCGACCACGAAGCCGGTGTCGAGGATCGGCACCGCGAGGATGATCAGGGGCAGGAAGAGGGCGACCACCGCGTTGGTCTTCAGCGCGCCCTGCACCGCCACCGCCCCGAGCAGGTAGCCGAGCAGGTTGGAGCCGGTGTCGCCCATGAAGGTCTTGGCCGGCGGGAAGCCCTCGCGGAGGAAGCCGAGGGCGGCGCCGGCGGTCAGCGCCGCGAGGACGCCGGCGGCGGTGCGGTCGAGCGAGAGGGCGATCGTCGCCAGGGTGACGCCGGAGATCACCGCAACCCCGGCGGCGAGGCCGTCGACGCCGTCGATCAGGTTGATCACGTTGATCACGGCGACGATCGCGATCACGGTGGCGACGTCGCCGAGGTGGACGACGCCGCCCCCCGGCAGGGTCAGCAGGTCGACCGTGCCCGGCGTGAGTCGGCCGAAGAAGGGGAAGGTGAAGTTGTCGACGGTGACCCCGGCGGAGACCGGGATGACCACGGAGACGACCTGGCCGAGCAGCTTCGGGGCGGCAGCGAGGTCGAAGACGTCGTCGAGGATGCCGGTCCAGGCGATCGCGACGGCGCCGAAGAGGATCGCGTGGCTTTCGGTGTCGTTTGGGAGGAACAACAGCCCGGCAACGGCGACACCGCCGAGAATGCCGAGGCCGCCGAGCTTCGGCGTCGGGGCGAGGTGGAGCTTGCGCTCGCTCGGGTAGTCGATCGCCCCCACCCGCACCGCCAGCCGCCGGGTCAGCGGCACCAGCAGCAGGGAGAGGACGGCGGCAACCAGAAAGGCGAGGATCGCGTCGGTGTCAGTGGGCATAGCGGTCGAACCAGAGGGTAAGCGCCATCAGGCCCCAAATCTGGCGGCTGAGGTCCTCGCGGCCGGAGACGTGGCGGTCGAGGATCGGGGTGACGGCGGCGGGATCGAGCAGGCCCTGGCGCTCGATCGCCCCGGGCGCCAGCGTCTCGCGCGCGAACGGCTCCAGCGGCCCGCGGAGCCAAGCCGCGATCGGGATCGAGAAGCCCTGCTTGCGGCCGTGGACGATCTCCTTCGGCAGCAGCGGCTCCAGGGCGCGGCGCAGGAGGCGCTTCTTCTCGAAGCCGCGGACTTTCATCCTCGTCGGCAGCGAGAAGGCGAACTCGGCCACCCGCTGGTCGAGGAAGGGGACGCGCAGCTCCAGCGAGTGGGCCATGCTGAGCCGGTCGGTCTTGACCAGCAGGTCGTCGACCATGTAGATGCCGAGGTCGAGGTCTTGCATCCGGGCGAGCGGCTCGGCCCCCTCCGTTTCCGCGTAGCGCTCGCGGTAGAGGTCGAGCGGGTCCCAGGCGGCGGCCGCGGGACCGGCGAGCTCGGCCCTGGTCTCGGCGGAGAAGATCTCCTTCCAGCCGTGGTGGCGCTCCAGCGGCGGCAGCGCCGCGGCGCGGGCGAAGCGCTTGGCTTTGTAGTCGAAGCCGACCCGGTCGCTGCGGCTCGGCAGCGCCTCGGCCAGCGGCCGGGCGAGGGGCGCGAGGTGGCCGACCCGGCGGGCGAGCAGGTCGGCGACGTAGGTGTAGTAGCCGCCGAAGAGCTCGTCGCCGCCCTCGCCCGATAGCGCGGTCTTGACCTGGCCGGCGGCCAGCTCGGAGACGATGTAGGTCGGCAGCGCCGAGGAGTCGCCGAAGGGCTCGTCGAAGGCCTCGACCAGCCGCGGCAGCAGCTCGATCGCGTCGGGGCGGAGGATCAGCTCGTGATGGTCGGTGCCGTAGCGCTCGGCGACCAGGCGGGCGCGGGAGAGCTCGTCGAAGCCGGCCTCCTCGAAGCCGATCGAGAAGGTCCGCAGGGGTTCCCCCGCGTGGGCGCTGGCGAGGGCGGCGAGCCCGCCGGAGTCGACGCCGCCGGAGAGCAGGACGCCGACCGGGACGTCGGACACCAGGTGGGCGCGGACGCTGTCGTCGAGCACCTCGCGCAGCTCGGCGGCGAGCGCGTCGATCGAGCCGCGGCGCAGGTCGGCGTCCGCAACAGGCCCCGGCCGCGCGTAGCGGCGTAGCCGCACCTCTCCCCCCTCCCAGGCGAGCAAGTGGCCCGGGGGCAGCTTGCGCGCCTCGGCGAAGATCGTCAGCGGCGCCGGGATCGAGTTGAAGGCGAGGTAGGCGGAGACCGCCTTGGGGTCGATCTCGCGCGAGAAGCCGGGCAATTCCAGCATCGCCTTCAGCTCCGAGGCGAAGGCCAGCCCGCCGCCGGCCTCGCGGTAGTAAAGCGGCTTGATCCCGAAGCGGTCGCGGGCCAGCAGCAGGCGCTGGCGGCGCTTGTCCCAGAGGGCGATCGCGAACATCCCCCGCAACCGCTCGACGAACTCCTCGCCGTGCTCCTCGTAGAGGTGGACCAGCACCTCGGTGTCGCAGTCGGTGGCGAAGCGGTGGCCGCGGCCCTCGAGCCCGCGCTTCAGCTCGCGGTAGTTGTAGATCTCTCCGTTCTGGACCACGACCGCGCTTTTGTCCTCGTTCTCGATCGGCTGGTGGCCATGGTCGAGGTCGATGATCGAGAGGCGCCGCGCCGCCAGCGCGACCGCCCCCTCGTGGAAGAGGCCGTCGTCGTCGGGGCCGCGATGGACGAGGCGGGCGCTCATCCGCGCCACCGCCTCCAGGTCCGGAGCGCCCTCTCGCTCGGCGGCGACGACGCCGCAGATACCGCACATGGGCGGCAGTCTCGCAGGGACACTGGCTGTGAGAGCGTCCTTCTCTAGGTGCGGGCGACCTTTCTATTTCGGTGGCTTTGGGTCTTTTTGTGGTCATACGCGTGGGCGAAGCACCGCAAAGAGCCCGGCCGTGACACCGAGCACGAATGCGATAGGGGGAAGATCCCAGCATCTGATGCGCTCCCGACTTTCGCCACACCAGAGTGGGGTGAATCTCGGAAGCGCGAACCGCTAGGGCTTACGAAGTCGGCTGACCGCGTCCCAGGACCTTGGCGACCGTCGCCAGCAGGACCTGAACGTAGAGCGAGACGGAGCGGTCGGCGATGTACTCCATGTCGTGGGCGAGCTTGTCGGCCCAGGACTCCTCGCGGGTGATCCTGGTCTGGGCGAAGCCGGTTACCCCGGGGCGGACCACCAGACGCTGCCAGTACTGCGGGATCTCGCGGCAGAGGTCGGCGTAGAAGGCGGGTCGGATCGGCCGAGGGCCGACCACCGCCATATCGCCGCGCAGCACGTTCCAGAGCTGCGGCACCTCGTCGAGGTGGGTCTTGCGCAGGACGCCGCCGATCCGGGTCCGCTCTTCCTCCGTGCGGCGGGTCAGCTCCTCGCCGTAGTAGGGCCCGAGCCGGGTTTCGGCGTCGGGGTTCAGCGTCCGGAACTTGTACATCCAGAAGAGGTGGCCGGCTTTGCCGACGCGGGCGCCGCGGTAGAGCACCGGCCGGCCCGAGTCGATCGCGATCGCCAGCGCGATCAGCGCCAGCAGCGGCGAGAGGACGAGCAGGATCGAGGCCGAGATGAGGACGTCGAGCCCCCGCAAGACCGCGTCGATCGGTCGCGGGTCGCCTTCGGCCGCGGGCGCGACGAGCTGTTCGAGGCCGGGTTCGGCTTCGGGCAGGTCGCCTAGGGAGGCGTTACGGGATGAGGCTCTTCGCGCAATGGTGAGGCTCCGACGGTACCGAGGATCGTCGCGACCAGAGAGGACGGATCGCGCTTGGTCGGCGCAGCCTCCGCGGTCCGCTTGCGCAGCTCGACCGCGCGCGAGTCGGTCAGGGGGCGCAGGCGGCCCGACTTGATCAGCGCTTCGTCGACGCCACCGAGCCGGCCGCCGTAGGTGGTGTAGACGGGGGTGGCGAGGGCGGCGGCCTCGCGGTTCATCGTCCCTCCCGCGGAGACGACGAGGTCGGCGAGGGCGACCAGGCTCTGGGCCTCGACGGCGCCGGGCGGGACGATCACCGAGGGCAGCCCGAGGCCGGTGATGAACTCCCGCTGCGCCCCGGTCCTCGGCAGGACCACGGCGTGGACCCCCTCGTCGCGGCCGAGGCGGTCGAGGACCTTGGGGAACAGCGGGTTCGACTTGCGGTGGTAGAGCGAGACGTCGGGCGGCGGCCGGACGATGACGACGACCCGCTCCTCGTCGACGCCGAGCCGCCGCAGCGCCTCGGTGTCGGGCTCGAAGTCGTAGAGGTAGTACTCCTCCTTGAGGCCGGGATAGGGGAAGTACTTCTCCTCGGTGACCCCGAAGCGCCGCAGCCGCTCCAGCGGCACCGAGTCGGGGAACATCACCCGCCGCGCGAGGCGGCAACCGATCCGGTGCTGGGTGACCGCGTACTCGTAGTCGTGCATGTTGGCCTCGGGGATGCCGAGCCCCTTGGCGGCCAGCGCGAGGTCGTTGGAGCCGTGGGCGAGCGCGAGGTCGAAGCCGCGGCCGCGGCCGTAGCGCAGCATGCCGCTGCTGCGCGAGGCGAGGCTGGCCGCCTTGCGCAGCCGCGAGGCGCCGCCGTGGCGGCCGATCGGGGTGTGCTCCATCCCGTGCAGCTCGAGCAGCTGCTGCGTCTGGGCGTAGTCGCGCGAGGTGATCTCGACCTCGTGGCCTTCCTTGCGCAGCCGCTCGATGATCGGGCGCAGGACCAGCACGTGCGCGGGCGCGCTCATGTCGACCCACACCCTCACGGCTCCTGCAAACCTTCGCATCTCGGCGTCCTCAGTCGCTCGCGTGCAGAGCACGCCACGCTCCCTGCGTCCACCGACCTGCTCGGTTTTCGGAGCCGTCTAGACAGCTGCGAGCTCGGCGTAGAGCGGGAAGCGGTCCATCAGCGCATCGGTGCGCGCCCGGAGGTCGTCCTTGGCGGACTCGAAGTCGGGGCCGAGGGCGGTGACGATCACCTCGGCGATCTCCCGCATCTCCTCCTCGCCCATGCCGCGCGTGGTCAGCGCCGGGGTTCCGATCCGCAGCCCCGAAGGGTTCATCGGCGGCCGCGGGTCGAAGGGAATCGCGTTGCGGTTGACCGTGATCCCGACCTCGTCGAGCCGGTCCTCCCCGGTCTGGCCGTCGAGGCCGGTCGGGGTGAGGTCGACGAGGACGAGGTGGACGTCGGTGCCGCCGGTGATCACCGGCACGCCGCCGGCTTCGAGGCCGCCCGCGAACGCCTTGGCGTTGGCGATCGTCTGGCGCTGGCGCTGGCGGAACTGCTCGCTGGCGGCGATCTGGAAGGCGACCGCCTTGGCGGCGACGGTGTGCATCAGCGGCCCGCCCTGCTGGCCGGGGAAGACCGCCTTGTCGATCGCTTTCGCGTGCTCCTCGCGGCAGAGGATCATGCCGCTGCGCGGTCCGCAGAGGGTCTTGTGGATCGTCGTGGTGACGACGTCGGCGTGCTCGACCGGGTTGGGGTGCTCGCCGGCGGCGACGAGGCCGGCGAAGTGGGCCATGTCGACCATCAGCTTGGCGCCGACCGAGTCGGCGATCCGGCGGAAGGCGGCGAAGTCCAGCTGCCGCGGGTAGGCGGACCAGCCGGTGACGATCAGCGCCGGTTTGTGCTCCTGCGCCAGGCGCTCCACCTCGTCCATGTCGACCAGGAAGTCGTCGCGGCTGACGTGGTAGGGCACCGGGTTGTAGAGGGTGCCGCTGACGTTGATCTTCATCCCGTGGCTTAGGTGGCCGCCGTGGTCGAGGGCGAGGCCGAGGAAGGTGTCGCCGGGTTCGAGCAGCGCCATGTAGACGGCGTTGTTGGCCTGGGCGCCGGAGTGGGCCTGGACGTTGGCATGCTCCGCGCCGAACAGGCTCTTGGCCCGCTCGATCGCCAGTTCCTCGGCGACGTCGACCTCCTCGCAGCCGCCGTAGTAGCGGCGGCCGGGGTAGCCCTCGGCGTACTTGTTGGTCAGCACCGAGCCGACCGCTTCCAGCACCGCCTGCGGCACGAAGTTCTCCGAGGCGATCATCTCCAGGGTGCGCTGCTGGCGCCGCAGCTCGGCGTCGAGGACGGCGGCGATCTCGGGATCGACCTCGCTCAGCGGCGCGTTTTGAAAGTTTTCGGGAAGCTCGGCGATGGTCTGGCGACCATAGCAACGGCCATGGATATTCTCGGGCCGGTGAGAGCCAGAGTCCTCCTCGCTCCGCTGGCCCTTTTACTGGTCTTGGCACTGCCCTCCACCGCCCCCGCGGCGGTCGAGAACCCCTGCGAAGGGGCGGAAGCGCGCTTCCTCCTCTGCCCCAACCTGCGGATCGCCAAGCCGAGCGAGCTATATGTGCAGCGGGCAGGCGGCCAGGTGCGACTGCGGGCGACCAGCGACGTGCAGAGCCGGGGCACCGGCCCGATGGAGCTGCGCGGTCGCCGCGACGGCCCGCGCTCGATGAAGACCAACCAGCGGATCTACAAACAGGGCGGCGGCCACATCACCGTCCCGAGCGGGGCGAAGCTGCGCTTCACCTACGTCGGCACCTACTTCGGCGGTTCCTACTGGAAGGTCCACCAGCTGGCGACCTTCGAGCTGCTGCGGGTGAAGCCGGGCGGCGAGATCGGCAACGTCGTCCGCACCAGCCCCAAGCTCAACTACTGCCTGCGCGACCTGACCCGCACCCAGCCGAGCGGCAAATCCCCGGCTGGCCGCGTCTACCCGGGCTGCAACCAGAACCCCTTCCGCGACCGGGTCAAACTCGGCACCTCGGCCGGCTGGTCGGACATCTACCCGGCCGCCTACCACCAGCAGTGGATCGACGTGGCGGGCCTGCGCGGCTGCTTCGCCTACCGGATGACCGTCGACCCGGGGGAACACCTCTTCGAGTCGAACGAGAACGACAACACCTCCCAGCGCCTGGTCCGCCTTCCGTACCGCGGCGGCTCCGGCTGCTGACCGCGGTTTAACCCAGTCCCACCGACGCGAGCTTGCTGGCGAGGTCACCGGGAGAGAGCGCCCCGTCGCGGAGGACGCGCCAGTGACCGTCGTCCTCGATCGTGGTGATGTCGACGACGGTCGAGGGCAGGCCCGGCAGCTCGCCGCCGTCGATCGCCAGGTCGGCGCCGTCGAGGATCGACCCCGGCAGGTCCTCGAAGCCGGCCGGCGCCGGCTCACCGCTGAGGTTGGCGGAGGTCTGGAAGACGGGGCACATCGTCCCCGCCAGCGGACCGCCGATCAGGCGGACGCCGAGCCGTTCGGGGTCCTGCCGGCAGGCAAGCGGATAGCGCCGGTGCGGGTTGGCGATCACCAGGGTCACCGGTCCCGGCATCAGGGCGCTGACCGCGGCCTTGGTCCGAGGGCCGAGACCGGAGACGATCTCGCGGATCGCCAGCGGCGAGAAGTACATGACTGCCGAGGGCTTGCCGTCGTCGCGGCCCTTGAGCCGGTGGATCCTGGCGATCGCCCCGGCGTCGAGCGGATCGCAGGCGAGCCCGTAGAGACCGTCCGAGGGGAAGACCGCGACCCCGCCGCTGGAGACGGTGCGTTCGAGCGCCCTGCGGGCGACCTGGGCCTCCCCGCTCTCCAGCCGGACCACCTCGGTCACGGCGCGCCCCCGCCCGTGCGCCCGAAGACGACTCGCTCGATCCCCGCCAGGTCGCAGCGCACCTCGACGGCGGCAAACCCCGCGTCGCGCATCAGCGCAGCCACCGTCGCCGCCTGCCCCTCCCCCACCTCAACGGCGAGCGCGCCGGTCATTTGTTCCGCATAGCGGCGCAAATGACCGGCGCACCCTGGGATGAAGGCGCGGTAGGCGTCGAGCCCGTCGGGGCCTGCCAGCAGCGCCTCGCGCGGCTCCCACTGGGTGATCTCGGGCTGGAGGGCGGGCCAGTCGCGCTCGGCTACGTAAGGGAGGTTGGCGAGGATCAGGTCGAAGCCCTCGTCCACGGGCAGGGTCCCGGCGAGGAAACGGACGCGGTCGGCGAGCCCGAGGCGCTCGGCGTTCGCTCGCGCGACCTCGAGCGCTCCAGGCGACGTGTCGGTCGCCGTCACCTCGCATCCCGGCAGCTCGTCGGCGACCGTCAGGGCGATCGCGCCCGAGCCGGTGCCGACGTCGAGCACACGCGCCGGTTGCACCTCCAGCGCCAGCTCGACCAGCAGCTCGGTCTCCGGTCGCGGGATCAGCACCCGCGAGTCGACCGCCAGCTCGATGCCACGGAAGCCTTTGCGGCCGAGGATGTAGGCGACCGGCTCGCGCCGCAGCCGTCGCCGCACCATCTCGCCGAAGCGGCGCGCCGCGGCCGGCGGCACCTCCGCGCCGGGGTCGGCGACCAGCGCCGCCCGACTCCATCCCGTCGCCTCGGCCAGCAACAGTTCCGCGTCGAGCCGCGGGTCTTCGACCCCGGCGGCGCCCAGCGCGTCGACCGCCGAGTCCAGCGCCTCGCGAACCTCCGCCCCGGTCATCGTCGCCATCGGGTCAGGCGGCCGAGGCGGCGGCCTCGAGCCTTTGCCGCTTCTCCTCGGCAGCCAGAGCGTCGGTGAACTCCCCCAGCTCCCCCGCCAGCACGCCCTCGAGGTTGTGCGAGGTGTGCTTGATCCGGTGGTCGGTGACCCGCCCCTGCGGGAAGTTGTAGGTGCGGATCTTCTCCGAGCGCTCGCCACTGCCGACCTGGGCCTTGCGCTCGGAGGCGATCTTCGCCTGCTGCTCGGCCAGCTCGCGCTCGTACAGCCGCGCCCGCAGCACCCGCATCGCCCGGTCCTTGTTCTGCAGCTGGGACTTCTCGTCCTGCATCGAGACGACGATCCCGGTCGGTTTGTGGGTGATCCGCACCGCCGAATCGGTCGTGTTGACGGACTGGCCGCCGGGGCCGGACGAGCGATAGACGTCGATCTGCAGGTCGTTCTGGTTGACCTCGACCTCGACGTCCTCGGCCTCGGGCAGCACCGCGATCGTCGCGGTCGAGGTGTGGATCCGGCCCTGGGACTCGGTCTCTGGGACGCGCTGCACGCGGTGGGTGCCGCCCTCGAACTTGAAGACCGAGTAGGCGCCCTCGCCCTTGACCTCGAAGGTGACCTCCTTGAAGCCGCCCGCCTCGGAGCCGGACTGCGAGAGGACCTCGGTCGAGAACCCGAGCCCTTCGGCGTAGCGGGTCAGCATCTTGTAGAGGTCGCCGGCGAAGAGCGCGGCCTCGTCGCCCCCGGTGCCGCCGCGGATCTCGACGATCACGTTTTTGGCGTCGTTCGGGTCGCGCTCGACCATCGCCAGGCGGATCTCCTCTTCCAGCTCCTCGATCCGCGCCGGCGCCTCGTCGGCGACCCGCCGCAGCTCCTCGTCCTCGCCCTCGGCCAGCAGCTCGCGCGCTCCCTCGAGGTCGTCGCGCAGGGTGCGCCACTGCGCCGCCAGCTCGCTCGCCGGCTGCAGCTCGCGGTATTCGCGCCCGACTTCGGCGTAGCGTGCCCGATCCGAAATCACGTCCGGATCGGACATCTGCGCCTCGAGGTCGGCGAAGCGCGTCTCAATCTGCTCGACCAGCTGCTCGATCATGGGACCGAAGAGTAGAGCGGCGCCGCTAGGCGACGATCTCGATGTGGGGCTTCTTCGCCGCCTCCTCGGGGGTCTCCCGGGCGAGGACGGCGTTGAGGGAGGCGATCGCGACCGCGAGCTGCTCTTCGTCGGGCTCGCGGGTGGTCAGGTTCTGCAGCATCAGCCCCGGCCACATCACCGCCCGAACCCAGCGTTTGCGCCGGTTTTTGCCGGCCCACTTGATCACCTCATAGGAGAGGCCGGCGATCAGCGGAATGCCGAGGATGCGCGAGGCAAGCAGCCAGTACCAGGCGGGCAGCCCGATCGGGGCGAAGACGAAGATCGCCAGCACCATCACGATCAGCAGGAAGCTGGTGCCGCAGCGGGGGTGCAGGCGCGAGTAGAGCTTGGCCCGCGAAGGGACGAGCTCGTCTTCGGCCTCGTAGCAGGAGATCGTCTTGTGCTCGGCGCCGTGGTACTCGAACACCCGCCGCAGGTCGGGCATTTTGCTGATCGCGAGGATGTAGCCGATGAAGATCGCGGTGCGGAGGATTCCCTCGACCAGCCAGAAGAGGAGGGAGCTTCCCAGCTGGTCCTTGATCAGGCTGGTGAGGCCGACCGGGACGACGAAGAAGAGCCCGATCGCGAGCAGCATCGAGAAGAGAATCGTCAGGCCCCAGATCCAGCCGCCGATTTCCTCTTTGTTGCCCTCCTCGTCCTCCTCCATCTGCGCGTTGGCGGAGATCGCGAGGGCCTTGAAGCCGATCTTCAGCGACTCGCCGAGGGCGACGACGCCGCGGATCACCGGCAGGCGCCAGATCCGGTGCCGCTGGGCCCAGGGGACGAGCGGCTCCGACTCGACCTCGATCTGGCCCTCGGGGGTGCGGACCGCAACCGCCCAGACGGAGATACCGCGCATCATCACGCCCTCGAGCACGGCCTGGCCGCCGACCGGGGCGTCGCGCTTGGCGACCAGCGCCCCGTCGGGCATGCGCAGCGGGTCCCCTCCGTTGGTCGCGGAAGGGGAGTCTTGGGAGGCGAGCGCCGAGCCCGAGGGCGGGCTCACGGGCTACTTCCCGGCCCGGTGCTTGGCGGCCCGGCGCTGGAAGCGCTCGACGCGGCCACCGGTGTCGACCAGCTTTTGCTTGCCCGTGTAGAACGGGTGGCACTCGGAGCAGAGCTCTACGTGCAAGTCCGCTTTCGTGGACCGCGTGTAGAACTGGTTGCCGCACGAGCAATGCACGTTGGCAAGCGTGTATTCGGGGTGGATTCCTGCCTTCATCTCCACCAAGTCTAGAGAACCGTGCAAGCCGTGCCGATGAAGCCCTTGTGAGGAATGCAATCGGAGCAGTTCTATTCGGCGGCGCGGCCGCCGTCGCCCTCCACGACTGGGTGGGGCTCGGTGGCCCCGACCTCGACGTCGCGATCAACGGCGTCGTCTATGACTCCGTCGTCGTCGGCGCCGGCCTCGCCTGCCTGATCAGGGCGCTGCGCGGCGGCCCCGAACGGGCCGCCTGGTTCGCGATCTCGGCTTCGATCCTCGCCTGGGCGGCGGGAGAGATCTGGTGGACGCTCTACATCGAAGACAACCCCTCGGCGCCCTATCCCTCCCCCGCCGACGTCGGTTACCTCGCGTTCTACCCGCTCGCGATCCTCGGCCTCTACCTCCTGGTCCGCGCCCGTGCCACGGAACTCGACCGGCGCCTCTGGATGGACGGGGCGATCGCCGCGCTGGGGACCGGGGCGCTCGGCGCCGCGCTGCTCGTCGAGTTCGTCGCCGACCAGGCCTCGGGCAGCGCCGTGGAAGTGATGACCACGCTCGCCTACCCGTTCGGCGACGTGGTCCTGATCTCCCTGATTGTCGGCATCATCGCCCTCACCCGCTGGCGGCCGGGACGAACCTGGTCCCTGCTGCTCGCCGGTCTGGCCGTGATGGCGGTCGCCGACGTCGCCTTCACCCTGCAGAGCTATGAATCGACCCTGCCCGGCGGCGACTGGGTCGAACCGATCTACCTGATCTCCGCGGTCCTGCTCGGCCTCGAGGCCTGGCAGCCGGAAGCTGACCCGATCCACCCGGACGCCCGCTTCGACGGCTGGCGGGAAATGGTCGTGCCGGGGATCGTCGCCACGGCGATGATCGCCCTCGTCGTCATGCAGTACTTCAGCCACGCCAGCGCCCTGACCACCGTGTTGTGGTCGGCGACGATGCTGGCAGTGATCGGCCGCCTCGCCCTCAGCCTGCGCGACAACAAGCGCCTGCTCGAACAGGTTCGCACCGACCGGCTGACCGGCCTCGGCAGCCAGGCCCGCCTGCAGATGGACCTCGAGCCACGAGGAGGGGGCAGCGACGGCGATCCGCTGACCCTGATCCTGCTGGACCTGAACGGCTTCAAGCACTACAACGACACCTTCGGTCACCCGGCGGGCGACAAGATGCTCGGCCTCCTGGGGAGTCGCCTGCAGGCGACGATGGGGCCGGAGGGAACCGGGTATCGCCTCGGCGGCGACGAGTTCGTCGTCCTGGTCAAAGGCAAAGTGGGAGACCGCGACGCCTTCGCCGCCCGCGCCGCCGAAGCGCTCTCCTCTCAGGGAAGCGGCTTCGACCTCAGCGCCGCCTGGGGGATCGCCTCGGTCCCCGAGGAGGCGGACTCCGCCGCGGCGGCGATGCAGCTGGCCGACGTCCGGATGTACGCCCAGAAGGAGTCCCGGCGCCTGGCCGGCCCGCTAAGCCCGGTCGACCGCGAAGCTCTCGAGCAGAGCCACTAGGACCGCGGTCACCTCGGCCCGGCCCTCCGGGCGCTCGTCGCGCGCCACCAGCATCGCCGCCTCGTCGAGCGCGCCCAGCAGTAGATGGGCCAGCGGCTTGACCGGCAACCTGCGCATCTCACCCGCTTCGATCGAGGCCGAGACGCTGGCTTCGATCAATCCGAGGCCGTTGGCGGCACCGATCTCGCGCCAGCGCTCCCAGCCGAGGACAGCAGGGGCATCGTGGAGGGCGATCTGCCGCAGTTCGGGCTTGGCGCACTCGTCGAGGAAGGCCTCGACCCCGGCCCTCATCGCCGCCATCGGACTATGCAGCTCGGAGCCGAGGACGATGCGGGCGACGCGCTCGGTCGATTCGGCCTCGATCCTTTCGTAGACGGCCTCCAGCAGGCTCGCCTTGTCACCGAACTGGTGGTAGAGGGCGCCGCGGGTTACGCCGGCGGCGCGGACGATCTCCTCGGTGCCGACGCCGTCGTAGCCGCGCTCGGTGAAGAGCTGGCGGGCTGCCGCCATAAGCGCCTCACGGGTTGCCTGAGAGCGCTCTGCCTGGGTGCGACGAGATTCTGGACTTACATTCATTCTGTATGTATGTTAGTAACCCACTCAGCCAAGGAGGCCATCGTGACCGACCAGCAGAAGGAAATCCAACTCCCCCAGGGGACGATCCGCTACCGCGAGGCGGGCGAGGGAAAGCCGGTCGTCTTCGTCCACGGCTACCTGGTCGACCACAGGCTCTGGGACGGTGTCGTCGACAACCTCTCCAGCCGCTACCGCTGCATCGCCCCCGACTGGCCGCTGGCGGCGCACCGGGTGGCGATGAACCGCGACGCCGACCTCTCCCCTCCGGGCATCGCCAAGCTGATCGCCGACTTCCTCACCAAGCTCGAGCTCGACGACGTGACGATCGTCGGCAACGACTCCGGCGGCGCGATCTCCCAGGTGCTGGTGACGTCCCATCCGGAGCGGATCGGCCGCCTCGTCCTGACCAACTGCGACACCCACGAGAATTTCCCGCCGGGACCGTTCAAGGCAATGCCGCCGCTGGCCAAGCTGCCAGGGGGCATGCTTCTCCTCTCAGCCCCGTTCCGGATCGAAGCCGTCGCCCGGTATGCCTTCAAGCCCTTCGCGAAGACGAAGATCCCCGACGAGCTGGTCGCGTCGTGGATGGAGCCGGCGAAGACCGACCGTGCCGTGCTGCGGGACGCCGGCAAGGTCACTGCCGGGATGAACAAGCGCCACACGCTCGCGGCGGCGGAGAAGCTGCGCAGCTCCGACCTGCCGATCCGCCTTCTCTGGGCGCCCGGCGACAAGTACTTCCCGATCTCCTACGCCGAACGCCTGGCCGGCGAAGCGAGAAACGCCTCGATCGAGCAGATCCAGGACGCAAGCACCTTCGTCGCCCTCGATCAGCCCCAGCGGGTCGCCGACGAGATCGCCGAGTTTGCGGCTTCCTCCTGAAGGCCTCAGCGAACAAACGTTCCCAAACAATCGCAAAGAGCATATTTTTCGTCCGACGAGCAGGGGGAAACTTCACCAACCCCCTACAGGAGGACGGAGATGTCCAAGCAGATCTTCGACCAGCATCGCCCCCGGAGCACCATGGCCCAACGTCTCGACGAAGCCTTCGCGGGCTGCGACGAGTGGACGGTAATCGCCGCCCCCCGCCGCCGCAGCACCCTGGACTTCAAGCCGTCGGCGGCAAGCACCGCGCAGATCTTCGACGGCGCCGCGCTACTCCGGACCGAGGAAGCCGAAGCCGCTTAGAGGCCCCCGCGGCCCTCTCAGCGGCTGTGGTAGCTCATCGTGATCCGTGACATCTGGTCGCAACCGATTCCGGCTACGACGAACATCGCCACAGTTGCCAACCCTCCGTTTCCACCAAGCAACACGACGCCTAGCCAGGCGCCGGAGCCCAATAACACCGTGAGCGCCATCACCAGCATCACCGCTTTTCCTTCGCTCATGGTTCTGCCTTTAACTGGTAGTTACAGACAAAAGAATTACAGATGATGACAATACGGTGCCGGCAATTCCGCCTCGCAAGGTGGCCATTCGTAGCGCCTCCTCGTCAGCACCAGAGAGAGCCGGCCTGACATGCGAGAGAAACCCGCAAACAGCAATTGCCGCTGCCATTAGGCCGGCACCGGTTGCCGCATCGCTCATCAGAGTCGCGAGAACCACGTCGCGACCCTAAGCGACCGATCCGCGCGGGTGGCGCGCGGATCGTGCCTTTAGTGGAACGGCCGGCTCAGGTCTCCTGGTACAGCGGGCCGTCGCCGCCCTCGGGCAGCGTCAGCCTGCCGCCCTTGGCGGTGATCGCGCCGCACTGGACGCAGTTGGAGGCGGTGACGTGGACGTCGACCTCGGTCGCGCCGTTCTCCAGCTGGTCCTCGGGGATCTCGTAGACCTGGGCCGGGCACATCGAGACCCAGGTCTGGGCGACCTCGCGCGGGACGCGGGTCTGGATGCGGACGTGATTGGGGGCGTCGTCGCGGGTGGCGTTGCCGGAGAGGAAGACTGAGTCGAGCTTGTTGAAGGTCAGCTCGTTGTCGGGCTTCGGGTAGCTGTCCGCCGCCTTGCCTTCGAATACCGGGATCTCGGCGTTGTCCTCGATCTTCCAGTGGCCGCCGGGGAAGGCGCCTTTGGTTGCGACCATGGCGCTGCCCATCATGCCGCCGAAGACCAGGCCTTTCGACAGCGGCTGCCTCATGTTGCGCCCACGGTAGAGGTCCTTCTCGATCACCGAGCCGCGGATCTTTTCGTCGTAGCTTTCGAAGTTGACCGAGTCGATGTCCTGCTTCAGCGACTCGACGATCGATTCCGCGGCGTACATACCGGCGTGCATCGCGTAGTGGATGCCGGCGAGTTCGGCGATGTTGACCATCCCGGCGGCGTCGCCGGCCATCAGCATCCCCGGCACCGAGAAGCGCTTCGGCAGCGCCCAGTAGCCGCCCGAGGGGATCGTCTTCGCGCCCCAGCCGACCCGCTTGCCGCCCTCGATGATCTTCTTGATGAAGGGGTGGGTCTTGAACTCCTGCAGGGCATCGTGGACTGAGAAGGTGGCGTCGGCGGTGTCGAGGCCGACAACGAGGCCAAAGCAGACCTTGTCCTCGCCCATCGGGTAGATGAAGCTGCCCCCCGCCTCTTTGTATTTCGGGCCCCAGCGGAGCGGCCAGCCGAGCGTGTGAATGACCCGGTCGAGCGGCTTGGGAACCTCCCAGATCTCCTTCACCCCGAGCTCCCAGACCTGCGGGTCGGAGCCGTCGCGGAGATCGAAGTAGTCCATCGCGGCGTAGGTGAGGTGACCGATCGTGCCCTCGGCCAGGACCGTCGCCTTGGCGACGACGTCGGAGCCGGGCTCGAAGTTGCCGAGCTCTTCGCCCTCCCTGCCGCGGCCGCGATCGCCCGAGCGCACGCCCTTGACGATCCGGTCCTCGACCAGCAGCTGGGTCGCTGCCGTCTCGGTGAGGATGTAGACGCCGGCCTCTTCGGCTTTTTCAGACAGGAAGCGGCCGAGTTTGGAGACCGACATCGTGTAGGTCCCCTCTTTGCGGAAGTTGGGCGGCGGCGGCTTCAGCGGGAACGCTTTGTTCTTGGTGAGGAAATACGTCGCGTCCCTCGTCACCTCCTGGTAAACCGGCGGCCACTCCGCCGGCGGTAGGTCGGGGAAGAGCCGTTCCATCGCCGAGGGGTCGACGTTGGCGCCGGACAGCAAGTGCGCGCCGGCGACTTTCCCCTTCTCGATCACCGCGACTGGGACTTCGCCCAGCTTCTCCAGTAGCTCCGGCTCGTTCTCGAGCAGCTGCATGAGTTTGTTGGCGCAGGCGAGGCCGGCGGGTCCGCCGCCGACAATCGCCACGCCAACCTCGATTCGCTCGTCCGCTGGATCCGTCGGCGCCGCGATGACGCTGTCAGAGTCGAACGGCGGCGGGAACTCGCTCGGAGCTACTGGCATCGCACTAGCCCTTCTTGGCCTTGATCGCCTCGGTCAGCTTGGGGACGATCTTGTGCAGATCGCCGACCACGCCGAGGTCCGAGAACTCGAAGATCGGGGCGTTCGGATCCTTGTTGATCGCAAGGATGTTCTCCGAGTTCTGCATCCCGACCTTGTGCTGGATCGCCCCGGAGACGCCGGCGGCGAGGTACAGCTTCGGCGCCACCGTCTTGCCGGTCTGGCCGATCTGGGCCGCGTAGGGGTACCAGCCGGCGTCGACGACCGCGCGGGTCGCAGCGACGGCTCCACCCATCGACTCGGCGAGTTCCTCGCAGAGACCGAAGCCCTCTTTGGCACCAAGACCGCGGCCGCCACCTACGAGGATGTCGGCGTCCTCGATGTTGACGTCGGCGCCGCGCTGCTCGCCGCGCTGGACCAGCTTCGCCTTGGACGACCACTCGGAGAGCTCGACGTCGACGTCGACGACCTCAGCCGTGCCGCCGGACTCGTTGGCGTCGAAGGCGTTGAGGCGGCCGATGATGATGCCGGGCTCGGAGACGTAGCCGACGTCGGCGATCTCGGAGTCCTGCAGGATCGGACGCTCGACGACCAGTTTGCCACCGTCGACTTTGACCGCGGTGACCTCCATGGTCACCCCGGCGCCGAGGCGGGCGGTGAGGCCAGCCCCGATCTCGAAGCCGAGCAGACCGCCGCCGAACAGGGCGTAGGAGAATCCCTGGTCCTGGATGACCTTGGCCATCGCGTCGACGATCGGCTGGGCCAGGCCCTCCGGGACGCTCTTGGCCCGGTAGACCTTGGCGGCGCCGTAGTTGCCGAGCGAGGCGCAGGCGTCGTCGGCGACGTCGCCGACGACGATCGCAGCGGCCTCGCCGCCGATTTCACCGGCCAGCTTGGCCGCCTCGGAGATGGCTCCGAGCGAGTTCTTGTTGAAGTTGCCCTCGTCGTCGTGGAGGGCGTAAACCAGAATGCCTGCCATCTAGATCAGCTTCCTCTCGTCGAGCCAGGCGACGATCTTTTCGACCGTCTCGTTGGTGTCCTCGTCCTCGATGATCTCGCCTGCTTCCTTCGCCGGCGGCGGGTTGAGGGCGAGCACTTTGGTCTTCGAACCGCTCTCGCCGACCTGGCCGGCGTCGATACCGACGTCGCCGGTCGCCTTCGAGTCGAGCGGTTTCTTTTTCGCGCCCATGATCGCTTTCAGGCTCGGGTAGCGCGGCTCGTTGATCGCGTCGCCGACGCTGATCACGGCCGGCAACTCGACCTCGACCGTGTCGTAGCCGTACTCGGCCTGGCGCTCGCAGCGGAGCTTGCCGTCGGTGACGTCGATCTGGATCACCTGAGTCAGCGAGGGCATCTTCAGGTGGTCGGCGACGACCGCGCCGATCGTGTAGCACTCGCCGTCGTCCGACTGCTGGCCCAGCAGGACCAAGTCGGGGTTCTCCGACTCCAGCACCTTGGCCAGCGAGTAGCCGGTGGCGCAGACGTCCGAGCCCTCCAGGGCGCCGTCGGAGAGATGGACCGAGCGATCGGCGCCGAGGGCGACGGCCTTGTGCAGGGCGCGGACAGCCGAGTCCGGCCCCATCGTCACCGCCACGACCTCCTCGACCGGGATCGCGCCACCCTCCTTGATCTGCATCGCCGCCTCGAGGGCGTGCGTGTCGAAGGGGTTGAGATTTTTCTCGCCGCTGCGGTCCAGTCGCATCGTGCTTGGGTCGATGCGCTTCTGAACCGCGGCGTCCGGTACCTCCTTGACCAGGACGCAGATCTTCAAAACAAGCCTCCTTGGGTGATTCTCAGGTCTCTTGCGGGCGCGATCTTAGCGCTTCGCCGCGGGTTGACTGACGAGTCAATCAGGACTGTCGATCAGGACTATACCTGGCGCGGCGGCACCTATGCACCGATCTGTGTCGAATGCGCTATTCGCCGCTTGCGTGGCGGGCGGTGGCCTGCTCTTGGATGAACTCGACGATGTCGTCGGTTCCCGAGCCAGGGGTGAAGACCTCGGCGACCCCAAGCTGCTTCAGCTCGGGGATGTCGTCGGCCGGGATCGTGCCGCCGACGGTGACAAGGACGTCGTCGATCCCCTGCGCCCGCAGCAGCTCGACCACTTTCGGGACCAGCGTCATATGGGCGCCGGAGAGGATCGAGAGGCCGACCGCGTCGGCGTCCTCCTGGATCACGGTCTCGGCGATCTGCTCGGGCGTCTGGTGCAGCCCGGTGTAGATCACCTCCATGCCGGCATCGCGCAGGGCGCGGGCGATGATCTTAGCGCCGCGGTCGTGCCCGTCGAGACCGGGCTTGGCGACGACGACGCGGATCTTGCGTGCGGTTGCTGCCTCCATCCGGCCCGGAACCCTAGCGTGAACGGGGTCGGGCGCCGCTCCGCAGCGGGAACCGGGAGGGCGGCGGCAGCCGGCGGCGGGTCGCCACGCGTTTGGCCCCGAAGCCGGCGACGGTCGCCAGCAGGGTCACCGCGAGGGCGACGAGGCGACGGCCTAGGCGCTCGAAGCGCAGCGTCTGCCACCCCTCCTCGCGGGCGATCGCCGCCAACGGCGGATCCGGGTTGACCGCGACCGGGTTGCCGACCGCGCGCAACATCGGCAGGTCGGAGAGCGAGTCCGAGTAGGCGTAGGAGGCGGAGAGCTCGATCTGGTGGCGAGCGGCGAATTCGCGCATCGCCGTCACCTTGCCCTCGCCGTAGACGAAGGGGCCGCCGAGACGGCCGGTGAAGTTGCCCTCGCCGTCGACTTCGTAGCGGGTGCCGATGCCGCCGTCCATTCCCAGCACGTGGGCCAACTGCTCGACGACGCCGTTGCCCGCCGCGCTGACGATGAAGGTCGGCCGACCGGCGTCCTGGTGGGCGTAGACCTCGGCCAGCATCTGGGGAAAGATCCGCGGCAGGATCGCCGCCATCACTTCCGGGCCCATGCGGTCGATCGACTTCGCCGGCACGCCCTTGATCAGCTCGCGCGCCACCTTCAGCACCTCGGCGGTGCGCTCGTCGGTGGTCCCGCGCAGCCGGTAGCGCATGTGCTCGAAGCCCCAGCTGGCGAGCTGGCGTTTGCCGACGATCCCCTGCTTGGCGGCGATGCGGGCGAACTGCATCCCGCTCGAACCCGCCATCAGGGTCTTGTCCAAATCGAAGAACGCCGCAGCCCGTTCAGACTGCTCGGGCTGCGGCATCCTGAATCAGCCCCCGTTGACCTCGATCACGATCGCGTCGCCCTGACCGCCGCCGCTACAGATCGCGGCGACGCCGAGACCGCCGCCGCGGCGGCGCAGCTCGTGCACCAGGGCGCCGACGATGCGGGAACCGGAGGCGCCGATCGGGTGCCCGAGGGCGATCGCGCCGCCGTTGACGTTGACCTTCTCCTCGTCGACGCCGAGCATCCGCACGCTGTTCAGCGCGACCGAAGCGAAGGCCTCGTTGATCTCCCAGAGGTCGACTTCGTCGGCGCTCTTGCCGATCTTTTCCAGCGCCTGCTGGGCGGCGTTGGCCGGCGTTTTCGCCAGATAGGGGAAGTCGTCGGCGACCGTGCCGTAGGAGAGGATCCGGGCCAGCGGCGTCTTGCCCTCCTTCTCGGCCCACTCCTCGGAGGCGACGACGATCGCGCCGGCGCCGTCGTTGACGCCGGGCGCGTTGCCGGCGGTGTGGGTGGCGTCGTCGCCGCCGATCGCCTTCAGCTTGGCCAGCGTCTCCAGGGTGGTGTCGGGACGGATCGCCTCGTCGGCCTCGACCGTGCTGTCGCCCCTGCGGGACTTGACGGTGACGCCGACGATCTCGTCGGCGAGGCGGCCCGCTTCGGTCGCCTCATGGGCGAGCCGGTGCGAACGCTCGGCGAAGCGGTCCATGTCGACGCGGGTGATCTCCAGCTCGTTGCCGACCTCGCTGGCCTCGTTGATCATCTGCTTGTTGGTGAAAGGGTTGGTCAGGCCGTCGTGGGTCATCGCGTCGAGCGCCTTGACGTCGCCCATCCGGAAGCCGAAGCGGGCGTTCGGCAGCAGGTAGGGGGCCTGGCTCATGGACTCCATGCCGCCGGTGACGGCGACGTTCGAGTCGCCGGCGCGGATCGCCTGGTCGGCGAGGCCGAGCGAGCGCATGCCCGAGGCGCAGACCTTGTTGATCGTCTCGGAGGGGACCTCCTTGGGGATCCCGCCCTTGATCTGGGCCTGGCGCGAGGGGATCTGCCCCTGGCCGGCCTGCAGCACCTGGCCGAAGACGACCTGCTCGACCTGCTCGGGGGCGACCCCGGAGCGCTCGAGCGCGGCCTCGATGACGGTGCCGCCGAGGTCGGTGGCGTCGAGGGAGGAGAGTCCGCCGCCCATCTTCCCGAAGGGGGTGCGAGCGGTACCGAGGATCACTGAGCTGGGCATCTACTGCCTTTCCTTTCCGAAGTTCGCTGGCCTGGCCCCTGTCTGCCAGGTCCAGCGGGTGACGATACCGACAGGGCAACGTAAACTCGCGGCCGATGAAGGTCGAGGTGAAGCAGGCCGAGCTGGCGGCGGTAGGGACCGATCTGCTCGTAGTCGGCCTCATCGAGGGCGGCGAGCTGCCGGCGCCGATCGCCTCGGCGGCCGGAGCGGGCGATGCACCAAGCGGCTTCAAGAAGCTCTCGCTGTTGCGCCCGGATGGCTTCCCGCCGGTGTTGGTCGTCGGTCTCGGCGAGCGGGACGAGCTCGAGGCCGAGCGGCTGCGCGTCGCCGCGGCCGTCGCCGCCAAGGAGGCCGGGCGTCTGCGGGCGGGCTCGCTCGCCTGGGCCGTGCCCGAGCTCGGCGATGGCGCCGCGGCGGCCGAGGCGCTGGTCGCCGGGACGATCCTCGCCGCCTACAGATTCGACCGCTTCAAGTCCGGCGACGGCGACGATTCGCCGCGGCTCGGGTCGCTGACCCTCGTCGGGCCGGCCGAGCTGGGCGACGCCGCCGAGGTCGCCCGCGTCGCCGCCGAAGCCCAGAACCGGGCCCGCGACCTGCAGAACACCCCCGCCAACGTCGCCACCCCGACCTTCCTCGCCGAGCGCGCCGAGGAGATCGCCGCCGGCTCCGAGGCGCTCTCCACCGAGACCCTCGGCCGGGCCGAGCTCGAGGCGAAGGGCATGGGCGGCATCCTCGCGGTCAGCCAGGGCGGGCCGCAGGAGCCGAAGCTGGTCGTCCTCCGCTACCGCGGCGGCGGCTCCGGCCCGACCCTCGCCCTGGTCGGCAAGGGCGTCACCTTCGACACCGGCGGCATCTCGCTCAAGCCCGGCGCCGGCATGCCGGACATGAAGATGGACATGTCCGGCGCCGCCGCGGTACTGGAGGCGGTCGCGGCAATCGCCGAGCTGGGGCTGCCGCTCGACCTGATCGCCCTCGTCCCAACCACCGAGAACATGCCCTCCGGCACCGCGATCAAGCCCGGGGACATCATCACCCAGTACAGCGGCAAGACGGTCGAGGTCAACAACACCGACGCCGAGGGAAGGCTGATCCTCGCCGACGCGCTCGCCTACGCGGTCGAGCTCGGCGCCGAGCGAATCGTCGACCTCGCCACCCTGACCGGCGCGGTGACGATCGCCCTCGGCTCCACCTACGCCGCGGTGATCGCCAACGACGACGAGCTGGCAGGCGAGGTGCTCGCCGCCGGGGAGCGCAGCGGCGAGCTGGTCTGGCGCCTGCCGCTGCACCCCGAGTACAAGGAGCTGATGAAGGGGAAGGTCGCCGATCTCTCCAACCTCGCCTCGCAGCGCAAGGCAGGGACGATCACCGCGGGGTCCTTTCTCGAGGAGTTCGTCGGCGAGATGCCCTGGGCGCACGTCGACATCGCCGGCACGGCCTGGGACACCGGGCGCGAGTACGTCGGCAAGGGCGCCAACGGCATGGGCGTGCGGCTCTTGGTCGAGCTCGCCCGCCATAGCGCTTCCTAAAAGCGACTTCGCCAAGGCTCGTCACCCCAGCAGCATGCAGGTGGCGATGCCGTGGGCGAGCAGCTTGTTGCTGTCGGCCGCCACGAGGTTGGCCTCGGCGGTGGCCTGTTTGCGGCCCCGGTAGAGAACGGTCGCCTCGCAGAGCACGCGGCCCGTATCGCGGGTGATAGGGCGGACGAACTTCGCCTCCAGCCCGAGCGAGGTGTAGCCGACGCCGGCCGGCAGGGTGGTGTGGACGGCGCAGCCGAGGGCGGAGTCGAGCAGGGTCGCGGCGTAGCCGCCGTGGACGACGCCGATCGGGTTGTAGTGCTCCTCGCCGGGTTCGCCCTCGAAGACGACCCTCCCCTCCTCCAGCTCGACCGGCCGCAGCCGCATCGTCACCGCGATCGGGGGCGGCGGCATCTGGCCGGTGACGACCGCGGTCATGTACTCCATGCCGGTCATCGTCGCGCCGGCCGCCGCCGTCGGCACCGGGTCCTGCCAGACCAGGGTGCGGCTGCGGGAGTCCTCGGGACGCTCCGCTGCGAAGGCTTCCGCGACGTCGGCGGCGGTCCCTTCCGGCGCCGTCACCACGCCGTTGTCGCTCACCTGATCTCCAGCCGGTGGACGTCGGCGGTGCGGCGCGGCCGTCGCGGCTGGGCCGGGTAGTGCAGGTCGGCGCTGATCTCCGCCTCGCTGATCGCGATTCGCGGGCCCTTGGGGCGCCGGTGGTGCCTGTGTCGTGGGATCAGCCTCATCTTGGGCCTCCAATCGGCTCGGTTGCATGAAGCAACTCTGGACGGCGCGAGCCTAACGCAGTCAGTTGCTTGATGCAACCATGTGTGCGAAGATTCACACGTGCTGCGCCGCGACTACCCTGGGCTGGATGACTCCGTCGCCAAAGCGCTGGAGGTAATCGGCGAGCGCTGGTCGCTTCTCATCGTCCGCACGGTGATGCACGGCAACCGCCGTTTCGGCGAGATGCAGGAGTCGCTCGGCATCGCCCGCAACGTCCTCTCGGCCCGGCTGCAGCGTTTGGTCGACGAGGAGATCCTCGAACGGCGCGCCTACCAGGAAAACCCGCCCCGCTACGAGTACTTCCTGACCGAGAAGGGACTCGACCTCTGGCCGGCCCTGATCGCGCTGCTGAACTGGGGCGACCGCTACTCCCCCAGCCCCGAGGGCCCGCGACGGCTGATCGTCCACAAGGAGTGCGGCGGGACCGTCAGCGAGCGCGGTATCTGCGAAAGCTGCGGGAAGCTGCTCACCGCGCGGGACGCCAAGCAGGTCCCGGGGCCGGGAGCGCGGGTTCCCGAGGGCAAATCCGCAGCGGCTGCTTAGTTTTCCCCTCGTCGCCGGATCTCGTCGGCCAGCTCCACGTACTCGAGCACCATCAGCTGGTCCTTGACCCGGTTGGCCGCACGCTTCATCGCGATCAGATCATCGAGCGAGGCGACCAAGACCTCGACTCCGGAAATCCACTCGCGCTTGGCGTTCCTGCGCAGTCCCTCGTAACTCTTGACGCCGTCAACGTCGCCGAGGATGTCGAAGCTGCCGTGAGGGGTGGCAAAGGTGTAGTTGGAGCCGTTGCCAAGGGTCTGATCATCAACCTGAAATGGCAGATCCGCCGGCGCCCCGCGCAGGGTCACTCCGATTTCGCTGAGGGCGGCAGCCATCCGTCGCAGGTTTCCCTTGTCGCGCGAATAGGCCACATCAAGGTCGAAGGTCGGGTAGGACGAGCCCTGCGCCAGACCTGCAAGGCCACCGATCACTACGAAGTCGACGCCGTTGCGATCAAGGGCCGCAAGCAGGGGGCCTGGGTCGAGCCGGTTGTCGAGGTCTTTGGGATCCATGTCCCTCTAAGTCCTCTCCCTTCCTTGTTCTCCCCCTCGATTTCGGCGTACGACGTCCGCAAATTCGAGGCCTTGGCGGACTCGCTGCTCCGGGGTCAACTCGAGACTTGCCTTGTTGAGGGTGAGATCGACCCCCGAATCGCGCCTCTCGATCGTCAGAACCAGATCCTCTCCCATCAGGTGGAGTAGCTCTTCCAGCGTTCGGATGGTGGGCGACCCCCGTTCCTGCTCAATCCGCGAGATCGCGGACTGGGTAGTTCCCGCCCGTATTGCCAAGCGCTCCTGGCTGAGGCCGTGGCGCTGTCGGGCTTCGCGAAGCAATCGTCCCGGTTCCTGTGCCATAGCTTATTAGCGATTATCGCATAAACGTGCTTTCCTTACGATCAGCTAGCTTTGGGGCAACTACAGAGGGCGATTAGGAGGAACGATGGCGACGGCGGCTGAGCTTCAGGTCAAGGACAGGGTCTTCATCGGCGGCGAGTGGGTCGAGCCCACCGGAGCCGAGCCGATCGAGGTGATGAACCCGACCACCGAGGAGACGATCGGGACGATTCCGGCCTGCTCCCAGGAGGACGCCGACCGCGCCGTCGCCGTCGCCCGCGAGGCCTTCGAGACCTGGTCGCAGACCTCCCATGAGGAGCGGGCCGGCTACATCGCGGCGATCGCCGAGGGCCTGAACGAGCGCGGCGACGAGATCGCCGCGACCATCACCCAGGAGCTGGGGATGCCACTGAAGCTGAGCCGGATCATCCAGGTCGGCCTGCCCGCCTCGCAGTTCGCCTCGATGCCGAAGCTGATCGAGGAGGTCGCATGGGAAGAGGAGATCGGCAACTCGCGGGTACTGCGCGAGCCGGTCGGCGTGCTCGGCGCGATCACCCCCTGGAACTACCCGCTGAACCAGATCGCCGCCAAGGTCGCCCCCGCCCTCGCGGCCGGCTGCACCGTGGTGCTGAAGCCGAGCGAGGTGACCCCGCTGAACGCCTTCATGCTGGCCGAGGTCGTCGAGGCGGCCGGGCTGCCGGCCGGAGTCTTCAACCTCGTCACCGGCCTCGGCCCGGTGGTCGGCGAGGCGATCGCCGGCCACCCCGGCGTCGACATGGTCTCCTTCACCGGCTCGACCCGGGCCGGCCGCCGGGTCAGCGAGCTGGCCTCGGCGACGGTCAAGCCGGTGGCGATGGAGCTCGGCGGCAAGTCGCCGAACCTGATCCTCTACGACGCCGACCTCGAGCGGGCGGTGCCCGACGGCGTCGCCAAGTGCTTCCTCAACTCCGGCCAGACCTGCAGCGCCCTGACCCGGATGCTGGTGCCGCGCCAGCGCCTTGCCGAGGCCGAGGAGCTGGCCAAGGCGACGGCCGAGACCTTCACCCCCGGCGATCCGTTCGAGTCTTCGACCCGGCTGGGGCCGCTGGTCTCCGACGTCCAGCGCGAGCGCGTCCGCGGCTACATCGAGAAGGGGATCGACGAGGGCGCGCGACTGATCACCGGCGGCGCCGAGCCGCCGGAGGGTCTCGAGCGCGGCTTCTTCGTCCGCCCCACCGTCTTCTCCGAGGTCGAGGCTGAGATGACGATCGGGCAGGAGGAGATCTTCGGGCCGGTCCTCGCGATCCAGCCCTACGAGGGCGAGGAGGACGCGGTCCGGATCGCCAACTCGACGCCCTACGGCCTCGCCGGTGGCGTCTGGTCGGCCGACGAGGACCGCGCGATCGCCGTCGCCCGCCGCATCCGCACCGGGCAGATCGAGATCAACGGGGGCGCCTTCAATCCGCTCGCCCCCTTCGGCGGCTACGGCCAGTCCGGCCACGGCCGCGAGAACGGCCGCTACGGGATCGAGGAGCTGCTGCAGGTCAAGAGCCTGCAGCTGTAGGGCTGCTCATGGCTGGGGCAGATAGTCGTTGGTGAGGAGCTCGGACGCCGGCAGCGCCCGCTCGAGCATGCCTTCTTCATGCTCCATCGAGTGAGAGCTTGCACCCGCGCTGGATCCAATCGCCCGCTCGTGGAGAGGAGTGGAACGGTCGCCCCGATCTCGGCACGCAATTCCTTGCCGCCGGTTTCCGGGGGTGGAAAGATGCTCTGCTCGATGGCTCCGAAAGCCGCTTCGGGATCCTCCTCCGCGGCTCGATTCCCCCGCGAGAGCGCCGACATGAAAGCGCGAACAAGGCTCGGGTGCCGTTTCGCGAAGTCGGGTCGAGCTATGACCACCAACTCGTCGTATTTGGGATTCCCAGGCGGCTGACGGGAAGTACGACCGGGTCCAGCCCGCGCGTCTTCAGCCAGGCTCCCTCGAGGTTTCAGGACTCGCCGCAGATTGCGTCGGCCTGCCCGTCGATCAGCCTCCGCAACAGGTTGTACCCGACTTTCTCAACCTCGACGTCATCAAGTGAGAGCCCGGCCCGTTTCAGGACGGCCCCCGCAGCTGTAGTGACGACAGCGCGTCAAGGTTTCGGCAGATAGCGGTTGGAGAGGAACGACGAGACAGGCGGCTCTTCCTCGACCAAGCCCTGCCGAAACATCCAGGCGACGAGGCGAGCGGCTCGATCGGGGCTCATCCTGGCGTCTCTCGAGAGAAGCGGGATGGTCGCGGCGACCTCGGCTTCGGTGTCCCGGCGACTCGCTTCGGGATTCGGTTCGTCGCCCGCCTCGAGCATCGCAGCGGCGGCCTCGGGGCTGCGGATGGCGACGTCGGTGCCACGCCGCAGCGCCGATAGGAAGCGCCGGATCATCCGCGGGTCCTTGGCGACCCGGTCGGTGCGGGCGATGACCACCAGCTGTTCGTAGAAAGGAAGGCCAAGGTCGTCGACCGGGACAGCGACCGGGCGCAGGTCACGGGAGCTCGAGGCCCTCGAGGTTCCGGGAGCCGCCGAAGACGGCGTCGGCGCTCCCGCTGACCAACGCGGGAACCAGCTTGTACCCGACCGTCTTGACCTCGACGTCATCCAGAGTCAGGCCGGCCCGGGCCAGCAGGCTGGCGAGAAACCCCTTTTGAAAGGAGAGGCCCGGAATTGCGATGGTCTTGCCTTTCAGGTCGCCTATTCCGTAGATGCCCGACCCGCGCAACGAGATCAACGTGGCGGTCGGCTGCGAGACCAGGCTCCCGACGGCGATGATCGGCAAGCCCTTCGCTCTGGCCATCACCGCCTGTGGCTCAGGAGCTACACCCAGATCGTCGACGCCCTTCACCACGTACTCGATCGATTTCACAGGGGTCACCGGCGTCAGCACCGAAACCGCGAGGCCCGCGTCTTCGAAGAAGCCGCGTTTGTCGGCGATTACGATCCCGGCGCTCTCGGGGCCTTCCCATCCTGACAGGGTGAGGTCCAAGGTTTGCAGGCGCCCGGAAGGCTCGACCGGCCTCTCCACCGCGGGAGGGTTCGTCGTTTCCCCTTCCCGAGCGACCTCCGTTGAGCTGACTTCGTCGCCCCCACCGCAGGAGGAGAGCAGCACGGCCACAGCCACTAGCGCAGCCAGCCAACCTATCTTCATTGCTCAAGGTTATTACAGCGTAGGAGCAGCGGTGATCGTGCCGCTTTCGCGAGCGGACACCTCTCCGGCCCGTCCCACCTTCTCGCCGATCCCGAAGTGGGCGCAGATCGTCAGCTCGTGCTCGCGGCGCAGGGGCCGCGTCGGGTCGACCACCGGGGCGCTGCGGATGGCGTCCGCCTCCTGCCCCACCCAGACCCCGAACGGCGCACCGGCGCAGTTGGAGAAGGGGATGGCGACGACGCGGGCGCGGCGGCGGCGGCCAAGGCGGGCGATCAGCCAGGCCGGCTCGCCGCTGTCGGCGTCTAGGTAGAGGCCCTGAACCTGGCCGATCGCGCTGCCGCCGAGCTCGGTGACCTCGGTCCCGAGCCAGCCCATCGCCTCGGCAGCAGAAGGTCGAGCCCCGTCAGCCATCGACGTGCTTCTCCAGAAGCTGACCGGCGGCGGTCGCCGGGTCGAGCTCGCGCCGCACGACCCGGTCCAGCAGGTCGGCCGTGGCCGGGTCTTCGGAGACGGTCTGCTCGAGGCGGCGGCGGATCCGCGAGGTGGCGATGCCGAGCACCTCGCTGCGCAGGTTGCGGGCGCGACGCTCGGCCAGCGTCCCGGCCTCCTCGATGAAGGCGCGGTGCTCGTCGATCGCCGTCGCCAGCTCTCCGACGCCCTCGCCGCGGGCCGCCTCGGTGCGCAGGATCGGCACCTTCCAGCCCTCCGGGTCCTGCGAGAGAGCGAGCACGCCGCGGACCTCGCGGACCATCGTGTCGGTCATCGGGTGGTCGGCCTTGTTGACGACGATCACGTCGGGAATCTCCATCACCCCCGCCTTCAGCGCCTGGATCGAGTCGCCAGAACCGGGCATCAGCGCCAGCACGATCGTGTCGGCGTGGTCGACGATGTCGATCTCGGCCTGGCCGACGCCGACGGTCTCGATCAGGACGTCGTCTTTGCCGGCGGCGTCCATGATCAGCGCCACCTGCAGCGCCGCCTCGGAGAGGCCGCCGAGGGCGCCGCGCGAGGCCATCGAGCGGATGAATACGCCGGGGTCGAGGAAGTGGTCGGTGAGGCGGATGCGGTCGCCGAGCAGGGCGCCGCGGGTGAAGGGGCTCGAGGGGTCGATCGAGAGCACCGCCACCTCGCGCTCGGCTTTGCGCAGCTCGCCGGTGAGCGCCCCGATCAAGGTGCTCTTGCCGACCCCGGGCGGACCGGTGAAGCCGATGATCCGGGCCTTGCCGGTCCGCGGGTAGACCTCGCGGACCAGCTCCCAGCCGGCGGGGTCGTCGGACTCGATCAGCGTGATCGCCCGCGCCAGCGCTCGCTTCTCGCCGGCGACGAGCCGCTCGGCGAGCGGTGCGGTTTTGGCGACGTCAGCCAAGGGCGGCCCAGTCTAAAGTTGCCCCGCCTTGCTGCGCTTCCTCACCGGCAACCGGATGCTCACCCCGCGCTACGCGCGGCTCCTCTGGCGCTATCTCTGGCGCCGCCTGCTGACCCCGGCCGGCTGGCGCTGGCGTTCTGACGGGCCCTTCTTCCTCGGTAGGGGCCTGGAACTGAAGATCGAGCCGGCCGGGGAGATCCGCTTCGGGCGCTTCGTCTGGGTCGGCGACGGGACCAAGATCCGCTGCCACGAGGGCGTCGTCGAGATCGGCGACAAGACGGTGATGGGACAGGAGTGCACGATCTCCGCCTACCAGCGGGTGCGGATCGGCGCGGAGTGCGTGATCGCCGACCGGGCGATGTTCATCGACTTCGACCACGGCGTCGTCGAGGTCGAGCGACCGATCCGGCTGCAGGGCATCTACAAGCGCGACGTCGAGGTCGGCAACAACGTCTGGATCGGCTACGGCGCCTGCATCCTGCGCGGGGTCCGGGTCGGCGACAACTCGGTGATCGGCACCAACGCGGTGGTCACCAAGGACGTGCCGGCAAACGCGATCGTCGGCGGCGTCCCGGCGCGGATCATCCGCATGCGCGAGGCGCCGGAGGAGCTGCGCTGGGGTCGCCCGGTGGAGCCGGACCCGGAGGCCTGGACGACGATGCAGCCCACCGAGCCCGCCAACCGCGGCGAGTAGGGCGCGGCCGGCCCGGGTAGGCCAGGGCATGCCCGACGAAGAGAAGCTCGACGAGAAGGAGGCGGTCCATCGCCTCAACGCCGCGCTGGAGCTGCAGTACCGCTCGGCCCTGCAGTACTCGATCGTCGCCTCCAGCCTGACCGGGATCGAGGCACAGGCGCTCGGCTCGAAGCTGACCGCGTTCGGCGACTCTGAGCTCGCCGACGCACGCCGCCTGATCGAAAAAATCATCTCCTTCGGCGGCGAACCGACGACGAAGGTGGCCGAGCTCCGCTTCGAGGAAAGCGTCGCGAAGGCACTCAAGTGGCTGGTCGATTGCGAGGAAGCCGCGGTCGAAGCCCTGCAGGAGGCGATCGAGCCAACCGGCCGCGACGGTCGCTCGGAGGCCCTGGAGCATCTGATGGAGCACCTGATCCTCCGCAAGCAGCAACAGGTTGACTTCCTCAATCGTTCTGCGGTTTAGCCGCCTGGCCGACATGTATTGTCTGGCTGACAATGACTTTCTGCCGTAATGCTGGCTGCGTGGCTCCTGACGGGAGACTTAGATCAGAGGAGGTGGCGACCAAATTTGGCCGCAACCTTTACCGCTGCCGCCGCCGCGCGGCAATGTCCCAGGAAGAACTGGGCAAGCTCGCGGCCCTGCACCGGACCGAGATCGGGATGCTCGAGAACGGCACCCGGCTGGCCCGGGTCGACACGCTGATGAAGCTGGCCGGCGCGCTCGCCGTCTCCCCCGCCGAGTTGCTCGAGGGCATCCACTGGAACCCCGGCAACCCGAGCGAGGGCAGCTTCAGCATCAGCGAGCCGTCTCTAAGCGGTCTTCGCGCCCGCTAGGTCGGCGTAGACCGCCGCGGTCTGCTCGGCGACGTCGCCCCAGTCGAAGCGGCGCAGGTGCTCGTAGGCTTCGGCGACGAGGCGGCGACCGAGCTCGTCGTCGGAGAGGACCCGGATCGCGACCTCGGCCAGCGCTTCGGGGTCGTGGGCGCGGAAGCGCAGGCCGGCCTCCTCGTGGGGGACGACCTCACGCAGGCCGCCGGTGTCGGCGACGATGCAGGGGCAGCCGGAGGCCATCGCCTCGAGCGCCACCAGGCCGAACGGCTCGTAGATCGAGGGAACCACGGTGAGATCGGCGATCCGGTAGAGCGAGTGCAGGACGTCGTCGCCGATCCAGCCGAGGAAGGTGCCGTGCTCCATCAGCCCCAGCTCCTGCGCCTGGCGCTTCAACTCCGCCTCGTGGGTGCCGGAGCCGGCAACCAGGAAGCGGGTCCCGGGGGCCTCTTCGAGCACCCGCGGCATCGCCTCCAGCGCCAGCTGGAAACCCTTCTCGTAGACGAGGCGGCCGATCAGCAGGACCAGCTTCTCGTCGGGTGTGGCGAACTCGGAACGCAGCCGCGCCAGCTCCTCGGCCGGCTGACTGGGCAGGTCGTCGGGGTCGATCCCGTTGGGGATGACGCTGATCCGCGCCTCCTCGACGCCGAAGATGTCGGCGACCTGTTCGCGCATGTAGTGGGAGCAGGTGATGACCCGGTGCGAGCGGTTGGTGATCCAGCGCTCGACCCCGTGGATGTAGGTCTGCGGGTGCTTGTCGACCCAGCCCTGGTGGCGGCCGTACTCGGTGGCGTGGATCGTCGTCAGCAGCGGTGCGTCGAAGCGCTTGGCGAGGTGGTCGCAGGCGTTGGCCACGAGCCAGTCGTGGCCGTGGACGAGGTCGAAGCTGTAGCGATCGCCGAGCTCGACCCCGGCGGCGAGCATGTCTGAGTTCATCCGCTCGACCCAGGCGACGAACTCGCCCAGGTCGGTGGGCCGTTTGGGCTCGCGGATGCGGTGGATGATCACCCCACCGCGGCGCTCGGTGGCCGGCGACTCCTCGCCGCCGCGGGTCAGCACCTGGACCTCGACCTCGCGTTCGACCAGCGCCTCGGAGAGCTTGCGGACGTGCCGCGCCAGACCGCCCTCGATCAGCGGCGGGTACTCCCAGGAGAGAATCAGTACGCGGGTCAAGTTCGGTGGCTGGTCCGGGTGGTCTTCAAGGCTCCAGGAGGGGAGCGACGCTGAGGTCCGGGGCGAGCGATCGCATGCACGGATCGGTGGCGCCGCCGCAGTCTATGGCCTGCAACATCGCCTCGCCGTGATCGGTGGCGCGCCGGTAGGCGTAGTCGCCCGCCTGCTTGCGCTGGTCGAGAAAAGCCCAGTCGCTCGCCTGGGCGGCGAGCAGCTCGCGCGCGGCGCGCTCCAGCCCCGGGCCCCGCAGCCCGCCGCCAACCGCGCGCAGGAGGCGCAGCTCGAGGCGGCGTGCGCCGCTGGCGAGGTCGGCTACCGGGGGTGAGTCCCAGGTGCTCAGGTCCTTGCCCTCGCCCCAGGTCGAGGCGCGCAGCGACCGCTGCTCCGGCTCGTGCTCGGCCAGCGCCCGCGGAACCGTGACCAGCCGGATGCCGGATGCCTCCGCCCTCTCCAGCACCGCCCGCAGCCAGATCGGGCCCTCCGACCACCAGTGGCCGAGCAGCTCGGTGTCGATCGCGAAGACGAGCAGGCCGCGGCGGTCGTGGCTCTCGGCGTAGGCGCGCAGCCGGGCCGCGGCGGCGGCGAGGAACTCGTCGGCCTGGCGCTCGGCCGCCGCAACCGCGGCGCTGGGGTCGTAGGCACCGCCGCCCACCCGCCAGATCCTGATCCCGCGCAGAGATTTGCCGGCGAACTGGGCGTGGGCCGGGTCGGAGGGATAGCCGTCGAGCGACCAGAGCCAGGAGATCGCCTCCCAGTCGATCGGCAGCGCCACCGGACCGGCCTGGGTCCGCACCGGGGCCAGCGCCTCCAAGGACTCCTGGTGGGCGCTCTGGTCGATGCAGAACCATTCCACCCCCTCTTCCGCCAGCTGCCACTCCAGTCCGGGGACGTAGGCGCACTCCGGCAGCCAGAAGCCGCCGTCCCAACCGAAGCGGCGGCGGTGGGAGCGGATGCCGGCGTCAAGTTGCAGCCGCAGCCCCTGCCGGGTCGCCAGCAGCGGCAGCACCGCGTGGGTCGCCGAGGACGTCGCCAGGGCGATTCGACCCTCGGCCGCGGCGCGCTGGAACGGCGCCAGCGGGTCTCCGCCGGCGGCGTCGAGCAGCTCGAGCGCGTGCCGATAGCGCTCCCGCTCGCCTTCGCAGGCGGCGCGGCACTCGGGCGGGACCTGCTCCAGGTCGGCCTCGGCGGCGCCGATCCGCCACTCGACCAGGAAGCGGCGCAGTCGCTCGGCGGCGCCGGTGTCCTCGAGCTGGTCGGCGAGCACCGGCGTCACCGTCATCGTCAGATCCCGCGCCACCTCCAGGACCGGCAAATAGGAGCGGATCACCGCGTCGAACAGCCACTCCTCGCCGAAGGGATAGGTGCCGAAGCCCTCGACGTAGGGCATGTGGCTGTGCAGGACGATCGCCAGGTCCCCGGCGGTCCCCTCGTGGCTCATTACTCCGTGTGGCAGACCGCGAGGAAGTCGAGGGCGCGGTCGAGGTCGCCCTCCCGCAGGCGGAAGTCGGAGGCGGAGATCGCCGGCGTGAAGCGGTCGTAGAAGGGCTTGGTCAGGCGCAGTCGTTTGTGGACGCTGTCCCAGCCGAGCTTGATCGCCAGCTCGTGGGCACGCAGCTTGCGGGCGTGGAAGAGGCCGAGCATCTCGACCCGGGCGAAGTGCGGCTCGCAGAGCGCCCGGAACTCCTCGGCCCGGTACTCCTTGACGTGCCAGGGGTTGTCGGACTTCTCCGCCCCGGGGGGCGCGAGCGTCAGCAGGTTCGGAGTCGAGACGTAGGCGACTCCGCCCGGCGCCAGCATCGACTTGAAGTGCTCGAGGATCGCGCCGGGGTCCTGGACGTGCTCGATCGTCTGCAGGAAGACGACGGCGTCGCAGGGCTCGGCGAAGCTCTCGACCAGGTCACGCTCGAAGCGCAGGTTGGCTCGCTGGTAGCGAAGACGGGCGTGCTCGTGGGCTTCGGGGTTGGCGTCGACGCCGACGACGCTTGCGGCGGCGCCGGCGAGGACGTCGGAGCCGTAGCCCTCGCCGCAGGCCATGTCGACCACGCGCTTCCCCTTGACCCGCTCGGCGATCCACTCGTAGACGACGAGATGGCGGCGGTACCAGTAGTTCTCCTCGGGCACGTCGGGCAGCGTCCGCTCGCCGGTCAGCGGCAGCGGCGGCACCCCGTCGGGTTGGTTCAGCTGGACGTACTCGCGCTCCACGGGCGGGACGCTATTAGAGTTCCCCGCCATGCCAGCCTCCCCCACCGCCACGCACGAGCACATCAAGGACGTCAACACCCGCTACCACGACGCCGCCGCCGAGGAGTACGACGCCAAGTGGGGCATCGACTTCGGCGACGTCGGCCAGCGCCAGGTGCGCCTGAAGCTGGTCAAGGCGCTGGGCGGGCTGAAGGGCCGCTCCTTCGGCGACGCGCTGGAGATCGGCTCGGGCACCGGCTACTTCTCGCTCAACCTCGTCCAGCTCGGCGTGATCGAGCGGCTGACCGCGACCGACATCTCGCCGGGGATGCTGAAGCGCCTGGCGGGGACGGCCGAGGCGCTCGGCCTCGAGGGCGTGACGACCGTCGAGACCGAGGCGGAGGTGCTGCCCTTCGAGGACGAAAGCTTCGACCTCGTCTTCGGCCACGCCGTCCTCCACCACATCCCCGACCTCGACAAGGCCTTCGCCGAATTCCGCCGCGTCCTGCGGCCCGGCGGGATGATCGCCTTCGCCGGCGAGCCGTCCCGCTACGGCGACACCTTGGCGGCGCTGCCGAAGCGCGCCGGCCTGACTCTGGCGCCGCTCTGGCGGCGGGCGATCGGCGCCGACGAGCGCGCCGTCGCCGAAGGCGACCAGTCCCACGACCACTCGCTCGAGGGCGAGGTCGACGTCCACGCCTTCGCCCCCGCCGACCTGCGCCGGCTGCTGCGCGACAGCGGCTTCGAGCACCGCCACGTCGGCGGCGAGGAGCTGCTCTCCAACGCCTGGGGCTGGGGCCTGCGGACGGTCGAGTCGAGCGCCGAGCCGGAGTCGATCCCCTTCGGCTGGCGCCGTTTCGCCTTCCGCAGCTACATCGCCCTGCAGAAGGTCGACACCCGCGTCCTAGAGCCCTACCTCCCGGCCGAGCTCTTCTACAACCTCCTCGTCTCAGCCCGCAAGCCGCTCTAGCGCTACTGGCTATGGAAGCCGTTTGAAAGAGGCTGCCGGTGGGGGTGTCCCGGGCACTCAGCATGGAGCCGCGCCGGAAGCTTCCGAGGCGTCAGCCCACAGGCGATTCACGCGGCGGAGGTGCGCCCGGGGCACCCCCACAGGCACCCTCCCAACCGCTAACGCTTCTTCCCTCCGGCCAGCCGCACCCGGAACAGCTTCACCTTCTGATCGATGCCCTTCAGCCTCCGCTCGCCGATGTAGGTGTAGTCGAAGCCCTCTTCGGCCGCTTCCTTGACCGCGGCGTCGACTACGACGCTGCCGGGGCGGGCGACGCCGGTTATGCGGCTGGCGAGGTTGACGGGGCGGCCGTAGTAGTCGCCTGACTGGGGCAGGACCGGGCCGCAGGCGAGGCCGGCTCGCAGCCAGGGGAACTCCTCCCCTTCGGCCTCGGCGGCGGCGATCAGCGCCAGGGTGGCGCGCAGCATCGGCTCGGGCTCGGTGGAGACGAACATCACCGCGTCGCCGATCGTCTTCACCAGCCGCACCGGCGGTTCGGCGACGGCGCTCGCCATCTCCTCCAGCCGGCCGGCGACGAGGCCCAGCTCCTCGGCAGGGATCTCCTCGCCGAGGCGGGTGAACTCGACCAGGTCGGCGAAGCAGACGGTGAGATTGGCGGTGCCGCCGATCGCACCAGAGGCGAGGTCGGCGTGGCCGATCACGTCGCGGCGGATCTGCTCCAGCATGTTCGCCTGCAGGGCGTGGACGACAGTCGGCCCGACCAGCGGCATCATCGCCTCCGCCGCCGCGGCAAAGCGGAAGGCGACGTCGCGCTCGCTGTCGCCCGGTTGGGTCAGGGTGCGGATCACCAGCTCGCGGTTGGCCTCGGCGATCCGCGAGGCACCCATCCCGATCGTCCGCGCCACCTGCAGCATCCCCTCCTCCGGCAGGCCGGCGTCGAGAAAGGCCTTCATCCGCCGCGCCGCCTCCAGATCTTCCTCGGTGCCACGCGGTTCGTCGGGGTCGGTGTAGGGGACGCCGAGCGCGGCGCTGAAGCGGCGCAGCTGCTCGAGGTCGATGCCGACGATCTCGGCGATCTCCCGCGCCGTATAGCGCCGGCCGGTGCCCTCCAGGGCCCGCTCGACGGGCAGCAGGGCGAGGCGGCCGGCGGCTACCGCGTCTCGAAGATCGTCGAGCGGGACGCCTTCGGCGGCGAGCCGCTTGAGCAGGTCCAGGCGCGCTTCCCGCGCCTCGGCGTCCAGGTCGTCGAGCAGCCCCTCGGCCTCGAAATCGATCTCCGCGCCGGCTGCCATCGGGTCATTCTTCCGCTTCACTCGGCGTAGGCGACGGCGCCGCCGCGGCGAGGGTCGCCGCCCCCGCTCAGCTCGCCCGTGCGAGGGTCGCGAGCCACCGCCTGCGTACCACCGAAGAAGAGGTTGAGCGAGGGCCAGCGGGCGACCTTCCAACCGCGCTCCTCCAGCCGGGTAAGGGCGTCGGCGTCAACCCCCTTCTCGGCCTGGACGATCCCCTGCTCGAAGTGCAGCCGCGGCGCTTCCACCGCCGCCGCCACCGGGTAGCCCTGCTCGATCGCGCGCACCACCGTCTGCAGGATTGCCGAGCGGATCCGGTTGGAGCCGGCGCTGCCGACGGCCAGCACCACCTCCCCGTCGCGGAGGACGACGGTCGGCGCCATCATCGACGGGACCCGCCTGCCCGGGGCGATGCTGTGGAAGCCGGCCGGGTTGAGGTCCTCCTCGCCGAGCATGTTGTTGAGGATCACCCCGGTGCCGGGAACCAGCACCCCGGAACCCGAGCCGTTGGAGCAGGTGACGCTGGCGCAGTTGCCCTCCGCGTCGAGCACCGAGATGTGGGTGGTCGAGCCGAGCAGGTCGGCGGCGGCGAGGTCGAGACCTACCGGGTCGAGGAAACCGGCCTCCATCCCCTCCTCGTAGAGCGCCTCGGCGAAGGCCAGGTCGCGGCGGTCGTTGGCCGCCTCCATCGCCAGGACCAGATGCTCGGGGCCGCTGCGCTCGCCGAAGCGCTCGAGCAGCCCGAGGCAGTAGGCGATCAGGATCCCTCCGGAGGAGGGCGGCGGGTTGGTCAGCACCTCGGCGCCGCGAAACGGCGCCGCGATCGGCGGCCGCGCGACCGCCTCGTAGGAGGCCATGTCGCCGGGTCCCAGGGTGCCTCCGCTCTCGACCACGAACTCGCTGATCCTGGCCGCGAGCTCGCCCCGGTAGAAGGGCTCCGCGCCTTCGGCCGCGAACCGTTCCAGCTCCTCGGCCAGCTCCGGGAAGCGGAAGACGTCTCCCTCCCCAAGGAACCGGCCCTGCGGCGCGTACAGCTCGCGCGTGCCCGGCGCCCGCTCGTGGATCGGGGCGAGGATCTCGAGGATGTAGGCCTGGCCCGAGTTGATCGGCGCCCCCTCGCGGGCGAGCCGAACCCCGGGGCCGACCAGATCGGCCAGCGCCATCGAGCCGAACCGCTGCAGCGCATGCGCCAGCCCGGCGGCGGTGCCGGGGACGCCGCAGGAGGCGGGGCCGACGTAGAACGTCTGCGTCGTCTCGGCGTCGAAGCGGACCGGGACCGGCACCAGCTCCGTCCCGCGCTCGATCCCGTCGAGCCCGGGGGCGGCGACGAAGAAGTCGATCAGCGTCGTCTCGCCGCCCTCGTGGACCATCATGTGGCCGCCGGCGCCAAACCCGGTCAGAGGGCTCTCGACGGCGAAGGAGGCGAGCACCGCGCAGACCGCGGCGTCGACCGCGTTGCCGCCCTCGCGCAGGACCGAGGCGCCGGCCTCGGCGGTCAGCGGATGCCCGGCTGCGACGACCCCGCGCATGGGGTGCGGAATCAGCCGGGGAGGAACTCTGGAACGTCTATCCCGAGCTCGCGGTCGCCGCCCCGGCCGCGGCGCGAAGCCTCAGCGTCTTTGGTGCGCCGGATCGTCGGCTCGGCGGCGCGACGCTGCGGCTGCGGCCGGCCGTCGAAGCGGGTGGCGACGACGGTGACCCAGATCTGGTCGGAGATCTCCTCGTCGACGTTGGCGCCGAAGATGATGTTGGCGTCGGGGTGGGCGGCCTCGCCGACCACCTTGGCGGCCTCGGAGACCTCGACCAGCGAGAGGTCGGCACCGCCGGTGATCGAGAGGAGGATCGAGCGGGCGCCCTCCATCGAGGTCTCCAGCAGCGGCGAAGAAATGGCTTTTTCGGCAGCCAGCACGGCGCGCTCGTCGCCGTAGGCCATGCCGATGCCGAGCAGGGCGCGACCGGCGTCGGCCATGATCGACCGCACGTCGGCGAAGTCGAGGTTGATCACCGCCGGAAGGGTGACCAGGTCGGAGATGCCCTGCACACCCTGGCGGAGGACGTCGTCGGCGACCTTGAAGGCCTCGACCATCGAGGTCTGCTGGTCGAGCACCTCGAGCAGGCGATCGTTGGGGACGACGATCAGCGTGTCGACCTCGGCGGCGAGCTCGTCGATCCCTTTGTCTGCCTGCGTGGCCCGGCGGCTGCCCTCGAAGCTGAACGGCTTGGTGACGATGCCGACGGTTAGGGCACCGACCTCGCGGGCGAGGCGGGCGACGACCGGGGCCGCCCCCGAGCCGGTGCCGCCGCCGGCGCCGGCGGCGACGAAGACCATGTCGGAGCCCTTGAGCAGGCGCTTGATCTTGTCCTGCTCCTCGAAGGCGGAGCGGTGGCCGACGTCGGGGTCGGCACCGGCGCCGAGCCCGCGCGTCTGCTCGTCGCCGATGTGGACGGTGACGTCGGCGACGCAGAGCTGCAGCGACTGCAAGTCGGTGTTGACGGCCATGAACTCGATCCCGGGGATGCGGGCATCGACCATCCGGTTGACCGCGTTGACGCCGGCCCCGCCGACGCCGACGACTTTGATCACCGGCTGGTGCGGCTCGCCGCTCCCTGGCGGCTCATAAGCAGGCTCATCCCGCCCGTAGCGCGGGTTTTCCGGCACGAACTGCTCGTGGCGGGGCTTCGGCTCCTCGTTGAAGACCCGCTTCAACCGCTCCGGCGCGGACTCGGTCGTCTCCTGCGGATGCTCCTGGTCGAAGAGCTCGGGGGTCTCCTCGGCAGCGACGGGAGCCTCCTCGCGGGGCGGCGGAGCTATCTCCTCCGACTCGGCCCGCTTCGCCTCGGCCGGATCGTCCCGCCCATACCGAGGCGCCTCGGGCGGATCCATCGGAGCGTCGTCGGAAGTCGACCGAAACAGGTCGGACAGCGGCCCCTCACGCATGCTTGCCCGCTTGTTACGCCGAGCCATGGGACAGAACCTCCTTCGCCAGCTCCCGGTAGTAGTTCGCCGCGCTCGAGTCTGAATCGTACTTGAGCACGGAGGACCCTTTGACCGGGGCCTCGGCGAATTTGATCGCCTTTTTGATCCGGGACTGGAAAACGAGGTCGCCGAAGTTCTCCTCGAGGATCTCCACCGCCTCCTTGGCGTGGATCGTCCGCGAGTCGAGCATCGTCGGCAGGATCCCCTCGATCCGCACGTCGGGGTTGAGGTTCTCCTGGATCATCCGCAGGGTGTTCTGAAGCTGGACCAGGCCGCGCATCGAGAGGTACTCGCACTGGACCGGGACGATCACCTTGTTCGCCGCGGTGAGCGCGTTGATAGTCAGCAGGCCGAGGCTCGGCGGGGTGTCGATGCAGACGAAGTCGTAATCGCCCTCGACCTCTTTCAGCGCTTTCTCCAGCGAGCGCTCGCGGCCGATCTTGGTGCTCATCGCGATCTCGGCGCCGGCCAGGTCGATCGAGGCGACGGCGATGTCGATCTCCCGCTTGACGATGATCTCGGAGATCGGCATGTCGTTGACGAGCACGTCGTAAAGGCTCTTCTCGACCTTGTCGGGGTCGATCCCCTGGCTCATCGTCAGGTTCCCCTGCGGGTCGAGGTCGATGCAGAGCACCCGGTAGCCGGACTCGGCGAAGGCGACGGCCAGGTTCAGGGTCGTGGTCGTCTTCGCGACCCCGCCCTTCTGGTTGGCGAAGGCGATGACCTCCGCGGTCTTGACCGGCTTCCCCTCAGTCTCGGCCTTGTCGTTGAGGAAATCGAGTCTGGTGGGCGCGATCAAGTCGACAGCCTTCATCCGCCCATCGCCCTCGTCCAGCTCCTCATCGGGAAGATCGGGCTCCTCAACCTTCACGGGAGCCTCCTCTTTCTCTTCGACCTCAGGAACCACAGCCTCGAAAACAGTCATGGGCTGCTCTTCGGCAATGGGCGCCTCGTCGACGACGCGCTCAGGCACGGCTTCTTCCATACCCTGTAGCTCGTCCTCCATAGGACGCTCCTCGTGAATGTCGACGGGTGCAGGCTTCGGCTTCTTGCGGCTTAGAAATCCCATTGCGCGGATATTCGTATGGGACCCCGCTTTTCCTGCCGGCCTCCGAAATTGCTAGGAATCAGCCAATCCCCGATCTTTTAGACAAGCGACTCGTGATCGTCACCGGCAAGGGTGGCGTCGGCAAGACGACGGTTGCGGTGGCGCTCGGGCTGCGCGCCGCCTCCGAAGGCAAGCGGACGATCGTCTGCGAGGTCGCCCAGCAGGAGAACGCCTCGCGGATGTTCGAACACGCCGAGGTCGGCTTCCACGAGGTCGAGATGGAGGAGAACCTCTGGTCGATCTCGATCGACCCCGACGAGTCGATGCGCGAGTACGTCCTGCTGCAGCTGAAGGTGCGGGCGATGCGGGACATGCTCTTCCGCAGCCGCATCTTCAACTACCTCGCCGCGGCGACGCCGGGGCTGAAGGAGCTGGTGACGATCGGCAAGATCTGGGAGCTGGCCCAGCTCGACCGCAAGGTCAAGAGCGGGCGCAAGTACGACCTGGTGATCGTCGACGCGCCCGCCACCGGCCACGGGGTCGGCTTCCTGCAGACGCCGCGCACCTTCGCCTCGATCGCCCGGGTCGGGCCGATCCACTCGCAGGCCGAAACGCTGGACCGCTTCATCACCGACCACGAGCACACCGGCACGGCGATCGTCGCCCTGCCGGAGGAGATGCCGGTCAACGAGTCGATGGCGCTGGAGAAGGACCTGCGGGACGAGGTCGGGGTCGCGGTCGACCGCGTCTACCTCAACGGCCTCTACCCCGAGCGGTTCAAGAAGGGCGAGGCGGAGCAGCTCTCGCAGCTGGCCGAGAACGAGAACGGCGCCGCCAGGGCGGCGGCGCGGGCGGCGCTCTCGGAGTACGGCCGCGCCCGCTCCCAGCGCCAGCAGCTCTCGCGCCTGAAGCGCGGCGTCGAGGCGCCGGTGAAGTCGCTGCCCTTCCTCTTCGAGCCCGAGCTCGACGGGGCCGCGGCCCGCAAGCTGGCGGGGAAGCTCTGATGGCCTCCGTCGGCGAAGTCCTCGAAGGCAAGTCGATCTGCATCTGCGCCGGGTCCGGCGGGGTCGGCAAGACCACCACCTCGGCGGCGATCGCGGCCGGGATGGCCGCGCAGGGACTGAAGGTCTGCGTGCTGACGATCGACCCGGCGAAGCGGCTCGCCGACTCGCTCGGCCTGGAGGAGCTGGGCAACGAGGCGCGGCGGGTCGACCCCGCCCTGATCGAGGAACAGGGCGTCGAGATGAAGGGCGAGCTGTGGGCGATGATGCTCGACGCAAAAGCGACCTTCGACGAGCTGATCGCCCGCCAGGCGCCCGACGAGGAGTCGCGCGACCGGGTGCTGAACAACCGGATCTACCAGCAGATCTCCAGCGCCCTGGCCGGCTCGCAGGAGTACATGGCGATGGAGAAGCTGTTCGAGCTGCACACCGAAGGCGAGTTCGACCTGCTCGTCCTCGACACGCCCCCGACCCGCAACGCCCTCGACTTCCTCGACGCGCCGAAACGCCTGACCCAGTTCATCGAGGGCAAATCGCTGCGCGTCTTCATGAAGCCGACCGGCATCGCCGCCAAGGTCACCGGCCGCGGCGTATCGGTCGCCCTCAGCGTCTTCAAGAAAATCGTCGGCTTCGACCTGCTCGCCGACCTGGCCGAGTTCTTCAACGCCTTCAGCGGCATGGTCGAGGGCTTCCAGGCGCGGGCGAAACGGGTCAACAAGCTGCTCGCCGACCCCGAGACCTGCTTCCTGGTCGTCTGCGGCCCCCAGGGCGAGCCGATCGACGAGGCCGTCTACTTCCACCGCAAACTGGTCGAGGCCAACCTGCCCTTCGGCGGCGTGATCGTCAATAAGGTCCACTACCCCGCCGACGAGCTGCAGGCCGAGGTCGACGACCTACCGGCGGCCCTGGCCGAGAAGCTCGACGACGCCAACCTCGCCAAGCGGGTGGCCGACAACTTCGCCGACTACCAGGCCCTGGCCGAGCGCGACGCCCGCAACATCGACCACCTGGCGAACGAGCTCCGCACCAGCTGGGTGATCCGCGTCCCCTACCTAGACGAGGACGTCCACGACCTCCACGGCCTCACCGAAATCGACCGCTACCTCTTCGCGACGTCCGAGGAGCGGATCGAGATGGCGGCCGGGCGGGCTTAGGCTCTAGCTGACGCGGTTGCGGCTGTACTCGAACTCGAGGTGATCGACCTCCCAGTCCGAGTCCGGGACCGGGAAGAGATGACGCACGCGGGGGGTGTCGATCTTCTCGCGGTGCTGGATGTCGCGGTCGGAGTCGGCCGGCCACTGGATCGTGTCGTCACCGCGGGGGTCGGAGACCTCCTCCAGCCACGGGGTGGCGGTGATCCTAATCTCATCTTCGGCCGGGACCGGCTCCATGATTCGGGTCTCCTGCTCCACGTCTTCCTCCTCGGGTAGCTCGTCGACGGGCAGTCGAAGTTCGGCGGAGTGCTCGGGCTCGACCGCTTCGATCGAGATCTCGCCTTCCTCGGGCTCGGGGGCGAAGTCGATTTCGGACTCGATCTCGATCTCCGGCTCGGGTTCGGGCTCGAAGCTCTCGGAAACGGTGATCTGGGCGTCGCCTTCGGCGAGGCCCTCGACGATCAGGGTCTCGTCGGCGACCGTGCTGAGGTCGTTGCCCAGCTCGCCCAGCGCCGCCTGACGCAACAGGCCACGGACGCCCTCCTCGGTCCAGGTGGCGAGCTCGACGGCGCCTTCGACGGGGCGGCCGTTCATCATCGCGCGCTCAAGCTCCAACACCGCCTCGACCTTTTCGCCGGCCTCGATCCGGTCCATCTGCTCGTCGGCGATCAGCGCCGCCGCGCGTAGCGGCAGCGAGGCGCCGACAGGCCCGTGGCCTTCGAGCACGGCGCGCATCGCCAAGAGGTGGTCGCTCAGCCCCTCCAGCGCGGTGGCGCGCTCGCAGCCCATCTCGAAGCGGCCGACCGCCCAGGTGAGGGCGGTGTCGGGATCGGGCCGCGCCTCAAGCGTGGTCCCGAAAGCGATCAGCTCCTCGGCCTCGGTCTCGCTCAGGCGATAGCCGCCAGGGCGGGTCGCCGGGGCGCCGGTGGCGATCCGCCGCCAGCAACCCTCGCCGGTGGGGGCGAAGGCGTAGGGGCCGAGGCCGAGGCCGCCGCCCTTGAAGAGCCTCATCACGCTGATCAGCTCGCGCAGCTGTTGCAGGGCGCCTTCCACCCCCCCCTCGGGGTCCTGCTCGGCGACCGCCAGGTACTGCGGCTCCCAGGCCGCGCGGCCCATGCCCTCGCTGCGCATCGAGTCGACGGGCGCTTCGATCGAGTCGGCGCGGACAATGCGGATCCCGTGCGGCAGCTGCAGGCGCGGCATCGGCATCCGCAGACCGACAACCGGCGCCAGCAGCGTCTCGGCCTCGTCGGCGGCGCGGCTTTCCGCGTCGAGCGTCGCCAGCGCCGTCTCGAGGCGCTCGCGGTCCAGGGTGAAGGCGGCAGAGCCCTCCCAGAGCTCGGAGAAAAAGGTAATCAGCATCAGCTCGGCGCGGGCGCCCGGGTCGGCGGGCACGGACTCGCCCCGCTCCTCCAGATAGGAAGCGGCGACGCCGGCTTCGACCGCCGCCTCGCGGGCGGGCCCGAAGCTGGGCAGGGCGCGCAGCTCGTCGCCATGCTCGGCGACGTAGCGGCCGGTCATCGGCACGTAGCTGTAGAAGGCCGAGTCGTCGCCGCTCTCGACGGCGACGTCGAACGGGATCTCCTCCCCCATCGCGACCATCGAGCTGAGCCGGGTCGCGGCCTCGGTCGCGAGGCGCTTGATCGATTCGTTCAGGAGGAAATCACGCACGTCCCAGGCTTCCGCCTACGCACGAGCCCTCCTGCGTTTGAATGATCGCTTGCAGTCGGGAGGACTAGACGGCAGCCGGGGCGCGATCGGCCGCGTCGCCCAGTAGCCAGCGCATGCCGTAGCTGCGCATGTCCTCGACCAGCGGCACCAGCGCCTCACCCTTGGCGGTCAGCGCGTACTCGACCCGCGGCGGCACCTCGGGATAGGTGTGGCGCTCGACGATTCCCTCCTCCTCCAGAGCCCGCAGGCGCAGGGAGAGGGTACGGGGGCTGATGCCCTCGAGCGAGCGCTCGAGCTCGCAGAAGCGGGCGCTGCCCTCGGCCAGGTCGCGGATCAGCAGCAGCGTCCACTTACCGCAGACGACTTCGGCGGTCCTACAGACGGGGCAGGTCGAGTTGCTCTCTGCACTCATGATCAAAGGGGAAGGGCGGTAGAACCCTTCGCTTCAGGAAGTGTAGCGCCATGGCTTCATTTACTGAAGCAATGGTCAAACCGCGCTGTGCTCAGAATTTCCCGGCGGTGACCATGGGGGTTACCTTGAGGACGTTGATCTTGTAGCGGACGTTGTTCTCCCCGTATTCGAAGATCTCGGGCAGGCCCGGTTCGAGTTCGATCAGCTGGCAATGCCCGGTCCCCGAGACGCATTTGCCTTCGCCGAAGACGGCGGAGACGTCTTCGGAGACCAGGAACAGCGGGTTGTGATCCTTGCCACCCAGTCCCATGTACGTGACAACGGGGGTCTTGGCTCCCGGCAGGGGCGCGGGCGCAATCACCTTCTCGTGGTCTTCGGGCTTCGACTGTTCGACTTTCCCATTCGGCTTGGTGCGAGCCTTGACGATCCGCACGTCGATCGCGAAGGCGAAGAAGGTCAGCTTCCCCGGCGCGGGGCTGGGGCTGCCTTCGCTCCCGCTCCCGCCGGGAGTGGACGGAGTCGATTCGCCGGAGGAGCCCGTCGAAGACGATTCAGTGCTTTCCGTGGTGGTCGTCGTGGTGGTCTCTTCGCCCAGTTCCGAGCCCTCCAGCACCGGCGCCGTGTAGCGCTGCTTGAAGGGATCGGTCGGCTCTCGCCGCGACAGGCGCTTCTTGTAGTCGCGGAGCCCGGGCGCCGCTTTCACCACGGTTAGCGTCTTCTCCGAGGCCGGTTGGATGGCCGCGCTCCCCGCATTCGGCGGCGCGGGCGGAACCACTTCGGTCGAGTCGTCCTTGAGCAGGAAGGGCGCGGCGATGATGGCGACGAGGATCAGCGCGATCAGCGGCAACAGCCGGCGGTCGCGGAGGTCGTAGTAAAGATCCACCAGGAAGGGAGGGACCTTCATCTCGGACCCCTTGAACTTCGGCATCTTCAAATCAGGGCCGATCCGCTTCACGGCGTGCCTCCGGTCGTGGTCGAGACCTGCGTACTGGTGGCGGGTTCAGGGCTGGTGGGACTGGCGCCGCCGGTCACGCCCTGTTCGGGCGGCACCAGGAAGGTGGTGACGGTGAAGCTCGCTTCGAGCGCCGGGAAGCCTTTGCTTTCATCGCCTTTCAGGATGAACCCGTTGATCGTGATCAGGCGGCCGGTGACCTCGACCTTTTCATTCGTGGTCCGAACCAGCGCGTCCAGGCCGTGGATGAAGTCGGCAACGTGGAAGAAGCTGCCTTTGAAGCTGAGGGTGTAGGGCATGACGGCGAGCCCGGCCGGCCCGATGGACGCGCCGAGGGGCATGGTCGAGGCGGCGACCTCGGTGGGCGCCGGAAACGACTGCTCCTGGCCGGGTTCGGGAGCGGGTGCCGGTTCGGGCGCATTCGATTCGCCACCCGCCGGGGCGAGGACGAAGTTCTCGAACCGGACCTTGGACCTCGCCGCGATATGCGTCAGCTGCACGAGCAGCGAGGCGGTGTCGTCGTCGGCGGGCGCGGCCTTGCCGAGGACGACGAGCTGCCGGTAGGCCGCGGGGAAGGCTTTTTGCGCAGCGCGCCCCCGTTCCACTTCCGCCTGGTGCACGGAAAGCTGTTCTTCCTGCTGGACGACCTGTTTGTCGAGTTTGCTCACTTCTTCTTTCTTCGGGCTGAGCAACATCATCCAGAAGGCGACCGCCAGGGCGGCCACGGCGAGCATGGCGATGATTACGCGATTGCCGGCGTTCATCTTCATTCCGATCCCGCCGCTTCAGACTCGGATTCGCCGGCGGTCTCTTCCGCGCTCTCGGTCGCGGCTGCCGCTTCTTCTTCGCCTTCCGCGGTGATCGGCACCGGGGCGGCGTCGAAAGCGACGACGATGTTGAACTTGGCGATGAACTCGCGGGTCCTGCATTCGCTGCCGTCTTCGGTTTCGCCTCCGCCCGAGGTGGCCTCGCCCGCCTCCTTGGAAGGGAGTTCCGAGGAGGCGACGCCGACGCGGGTGACACCGTCGATGTCCTTGAGGATGGTCACGAAGGAGGCCACGGAGTCTTGGCCCACGGCGCAGCCCGTGAGTTCGAGGGCCGGGCCGACGATCGAGCCGCGGAGGTCTCCACCGCCACTGCCCCCGCCGGCCCCGCTTTCACTCGAAGCCGAGGCGTTCATCTCGATCAGCCAGACGTCGCCGGGGAGCACGAGAGAGAGTTCGCGCATAACCCGCTCCCAGTCGAAGCGGCTGTTGGCGAGACTGGCGATCGTGGTCAGGCGCTGTTCGTGCATGTTCTGGAACTGGACGTAGGGGGCGAGCCGCCGTGCCTGTTCCTTCGCGATGGCGTCTTCGCGCTTCAGCTGAGCCACCTCGTCTTCCCGTTCGGCGACCTGATTGCCGGTTACGACGAGCAACGCGATCCCGGCGAGGACGGCGACGAGGGCGCCGATCAGGATGTAGGGGATCGCGCCGGTGCGCATCGGGGCGTTGGCCCCTTGGCGCATTTCAGGCGGAGTGAGGTCGATCGGCCGCATCCCTCAGTCCTCCAGGCCCAGGCCCATCGGCAGGACAAGGCGAGCGGCGGTCACGTCGTCGAATCCCCCCAGAGCCGCCGGGCGCGGCGCGAAGATCGGCAGCCCCACCTGCTCTTCCATCGCCGGAGCGAGCCCTCGGATCGCGCTGCCGGTACCGCAGAGGACGATTCGCGAGACGGGCACGGCGCTCTCGAGCGCCCGGTAGTAGTCGAGGGAAAGGCGCAGCTCGTCGACGAGGTTCACCAGCCCCTCTTCGATCGCGCGCCGGGCGGCGGCAACGGTCTCCGGGCCTCCAGGGATCTCGGTAAGCGGGGTGTCCAGCCCGGTATGCAGGAGCCACTGCTCGGCGTGTTCGGGGCTGAGACCCCGCTCGGTCGAGAGCCGGGCCACGATCGCCTCCATTCCGATCCCCGAGACACGGGTGAAGAGGCAGGAGCGACCTCGCGCGACCGCGAGGTTCATCACGTCGCCGACGTTGCAGTAGAGCACCGACTCCTGCGGCGCCGGCGTCTGCGCCTCGGGATCGAGAGGCTCCATCGCCAACGGCGCCAGCGCCCGGATCATCCCGAACGCCGAGAGGTCGATGCCGGCCGGTTCGAGCCCGGCGCGACGCAGCGGTTCGAGGAAGGAGGTGATCATGTCGCGGCGGGCGGCTACAACGACGACGTCGACCTGGGGGGCGGTTCCTTCCTCGGCCGGAACGCCCCCGACAACCTGGTGCTGGAGCACGGCTTGGTCGAGCGGCATCGGAATCTGCTCCTGAGCCTGGAAGCGGATCGCCGCCTCCATCTCCTTGGGATCCTCGATCAGGGGTAGCCGCAGGGTGCGGACGATCACCCGTTGGTTGCCGATGCCGAGGCGAACCCGCTTGGGCAGCTTGTGGCGCGAGTAGAGGTCCTTGACCGCCGCGGTGAGGCCGCCGGCGTCGATCACCTCTCCCTCGTGGAAAACCCCCGGCTGCAGGGCCTGCACGGCGCTGGCGGAGAGCTGGGTGACGCCGTTGACCGAGACCTCGGCAACGGCGACGCTGCCGGCCTCGATGCTGAGGCCGGCGAGGCTGCCGCCAGACTTGTCGCGGCGCAGCGCAGCGAGCGAGCCAAGCGAGGGCTTGGGGAGGCTGATCGATTTGGTCAGTTGCATGGGAATGGCATTCGCTCCGGTTCGAAGCGCATTCCCTGAATCGGCAGATTCCGCCAAAAACTTTTGCCGTGCAAGTACCTGAAACTAGGAGAAGGTTGAGAGGTACAGATCGACCAGCTGATCTCCCGCCAGCAAGCCCACCACGCCGCCCATTGCAAGAAACGGCCCAAACGGAATTGCCCGCTTGCGGGCCGCCGCCCCGTGACGCGCGATCATCGCCAAGCCCACCGCCGACCCGGCGAGGAGAGCCACGAGGACGGCGGGGGCGACGTTCCGGCCGAGATAGAGGCCCATCAGCGCGGTCAGCTTGACGTCGCCCAGACCCATCCCCTTCGGGTAGGCGAGCGCAACCAGGAAAAGAACCCCCCCGGCCGCCGCCGCGGCGATCGCCCGCTCGGGAAGGCTCGAAGGATCGCCAATCGCGACGATTACGATCCCGACCACCGCTGAAAACAGGAGGATCTTGTTCGGGATCACCCGCCGCTCGAGATCGGTCAGGGTGATCGCCAGCAGGGTGAAGACGAAGACCAGCCCGAGGGCGACTTCAGTCGGGTCGTCCCAGAGCACGGCCACGGTGGCGGTCCAGAGGATCGCCAAGGCGAGCTCGGTCAGCGGATAGCGGGCCGAGATGCGCTCCTCGCAACAGCGGCTGCGGCCACGCAACACGAGCCACGAGAACACCGGCACGTTGTCGTAGGCGGCGATCTGGGCGCCGCAGCGCGGGCAGTGCGAGCGACCGCCGCCGACCGATTCACCGCGCGGGACGCGGTGGGCGACGACGGTCAGGAAGCTGCCGAAGACGAGCCCTCCGACGAAGGCGAGGACGAGCGCTGGGGACAAGGCTCAGCCCCCGTCGATCGGCGTGCTGGTGTCGACCTCGATCCGGGTTTTGGCGTCAGGGTGGTCGTACATGAAGGAAAGCGCCGTGGCCGGCGTGTACTGCTGATCGACGCTGAAGGCGACGCCGAGCCGGTCGCCGGCGGGGATCGTATAGGGCGCCCCGCTGAAGGTCATCGTCAGGATTTTCGGTTTCAGTTCGGTCGTCCAGATTGGAGATTCCAGGTAGTACCAGTAAGGCGTTTTGCCCAGTGAGTCGACCAGCATCGTGTCGGTGGCGACGGGCGGCGAGCCGGTTTCGTGGCGTTTGAAGAGGTAGATGCAGAGCTTCCCGGACGATTTGGCGTTGTTGATCGACTGAGTGAAGGCTTCGAGGGTAACGCTGCCGTCGAGGACGAACGGGGTGGCCATCGGGTCGGTGACCCAGCGGTGGACCCGCGCCTGCGGATTGATGGTCGCGGTCGGCGTGTAGTGGCAGCCGTTGGTGTCGTCGGTGCGAATCTGCGCTCCGATGCCGGCGTCAGGAAGAGTGTCGAGGTAGGAGTCGTTCGCGTAGTCGTATTTGGGGGGATTGTTGATGTCTTCGGGATCGGGATCGGGCGGGCTGCCGAGCACGAGCGCGTCCGGCGCTCCCGGCGTGGTCCCGGTCTGCAGGCCGCTCGCGCAGGTGCCGAGCGTGTTGTGAAGGAGGTGGCTGGCCGTGGGTTCCTGGCGGACGGTCCCCCCCGATTCGGAGCAGGGGGTGTCGCTGAGGAAGAACTGCTGCGCGGTGATGACTTTGCCCCCCGCCCCCGGGATCGGGTCGTTTTCTTTGTTGTCCGTCGGGCTGATGAAGTTGGACTGGACTTCGACGTAGCCGTGGTCGGTCCCCGCGGCCGGAGCTTTATCGATTCTCACCGCGACGACGATCTGCTTGTAGTCCTGTTTGCCGGGGCAGTTCGCGTCCGAGCAGCTTTCATCGTTGCGCCAGACGATGTACCGGTAGACCTTGCCGCTGACGTCGCCACTGCTGAAGCTGGTCGGGCCGGGGCTGACCGCGCCTTTGGGCACGTAACCCCCCCCGTAGAGTTCGTCGCCTTCGACGACGAGGTCGCGGTAGTTGCCGGGGGGCTGGCGCGTGAGCGCGAATTCACCGTTTTTGACACGGCTATTGGGATTATCGGGATTGGATTTGGTGGGGGGCGAGGCTTTGAGGGCAAGGTCTTCGTCTTCCAGGCTCCGCAGCAGCTCGAGTTCCTGTTCGGCGTACTCGAGGGCGATCTGACTCGCCTGGATCCGCTCGGTGTTCCGGATCGCTGAGGTGAGCAGGCCGAAGGTCGCCATCGCCCCGAGCGAGACGATCAGCATCGCGACTAGCGCCTCGACAATCGTGAATCCAGCCTCTCTCTGCCCTCGTGTGCTCATCTCAGTACCCCAAGGTGGCATTGCGGAGGCTGGCTCCGCTGGAGATGACCAAGGGTTGCCCGGTATCGGTCGGGGACGGCAGCCGGAGGGTCGCCTTGACGTAGGTTGCCGTGGCGACGTTCGGCACGTAGGTGAAAACTTCGCTGCTGCTCAGCCCGCTGAAGACGGGCTTCGGGGAGCCGGCACCGGGGGTTTCCGGGCTGCTCTCCCTGCGCGTGCACGCGGTGGTCGAGCACTCCCAGGTAATTCGGCATTTGATCGACGTGCTGCCGGCCGGCAGCGTGGTCGTTCCTCCGCAGGTGCTGTGGCGGACATAGCCTTCGAAGGAGACCATGCTGGCGGTTCCTTCTTTGACGGAGATGCCGTTGCGAAGTTCACGGGTCAGCCGCTCGAGCATCCAGCGGGCGGTGCTGACGTTTTGCGCTTCCTTGCTGATTTTCGGCTGGTAGCGAACTGCGCTCATCACCAGGGTGACGACGGCGCCCATCACGACGACGCCCAGGGCCGCGGCGACCAGGAGCTCGACAAGGGTGAAGCCGGCCTCGCCGTCCTTTCGCTTTCGCAGGCGCGCGATCACCGCTGCACCACCTTGAACGCGCGCTTCAACGGGCTGGGGCTCGGGGTGCCGACCGCGTTGACGGCCTTGACGGTGAAGACGTGCCGCCCGAGCTTCAGCTTCTTGACCTTGACGGGCGACGTGCACCCCGTCCAGGCTTTCTTGTCGACCCGGCAGGAGTACTTGGTGCCGGGCTGCCCGGTGGTATCGACGAAGCGGAAGACCGGGCGTCGCTGGCGAGTCTTGAAGGCCGGGCCGAAAGTGATCTTCAACTGGGGGGCCACGTACTCGATCCCGTTTCTGGTCTCTCCCGGGGTTTTGCCGTTTTTGTTGCCGGAGGTTCCGCCGCCGCCGGCGCTCGTGCCGCCACCGCCGACCCCTTCTTCGGGAGGCGGAGGAGGAGGGTCTTCCTGCTTGTAGGTGATCTGCGAAGAACAGGCGGAGACGACGCCTTCGGCCTCCGCGGTGGCGCGATAGTTGGTGGTCGATCCCGCCGCGACCGGGACGGTCACGATCAGCCCGGGACTGGCGAGCTGGGCCGCAGTCCCCTGGGCTACCGGTTCGCCCGAGCAGTTCGACGTCCTGTAGATCTTCACGAGGGACCCGGCCTGGGCTTGGCCGACGATGGCCGGGGTCGTCGACGGGTTCGGCGAGAGGGGATCGGTTTTCTCCAGCGAGGGCGGTGGCGGCCCGATCACCAGGTCGGGCGAGTTCCTGACGGAGACGAGCAGGGTGCCGGATTCGCTCCAGGCGTAGACGTCCTGCTCACCGGAGAAGTCGTCGTCCACCGCGAGCCTCTCCTGGGTGGTGAAGAAGGCGCGGGATCCGGCGTCCGATATCCCCTGCGGTGACGCGAGGAAGGCACCGCTCCCGCCGATCTGACCGCCGGAGACGAGCACCGTTTCCCCGGTGGGCCAGAGGTAGATGTCCGGGCTCGAATCGGCATCGTCGGTCACAAGCGACTCGGCGGTGATGAAGAAGATCCCGGAGCCGTCGTCCGCCGCATCGGCGAAGGTGGCGCTGAGCTCGGCATCGCCGCCGTCGGGGCCGGCCGAGGCGAGCTGGGTGACTCCACCCGAGCGGACGTAGACGTCCTGCGAGGAGTCGTCGTCGGCGACGACAAGCGACTCAGAGGTGGCGAAGACGACGACCTCCGGCCCGGTCCGCGAGACCCACTCGAAGGAGGCGGGAAAGGCCAGATTGCCTTTGCCGGCTTCGCCGGCGCTGACCAGCGTGGTTTCTCCCCCCGCCCGCCGATAGACGTCCTGGGAGGAGTCCGTATCGCTGACAACGAGCGACTCGTCCGTTTCGAAGAACGCAACGTCGCCGTCCGGCGTCGTTTCCGCGAAGCTGACGTTGGCGTCTCCGTTGCCCCCACCGGGGCCGATCGAAGTCAGGGTGATCGTGCCTTCAGACCACTCGTAAACGTCCTGCGATTTGTCGATGTCGCCGGCGAGGATGCGGTCGTTCGTCTCGAAGTAGACGTCGGAGCCGTCTGCGGACGAGCCTCCGTAGGAGGGTTCGCAGTTCTGGTCGACGGGAAGGTCGGGGGGGCAGGTACCCGCGGTCGAAACCAGGCTCGTGGTCCCGGCGCCGATGTCGCGGACGTAGAGGTCGCCTTCGCCGGAGTCGGCGTCGGCGCTCGCGAGCTTTTCGTCGGTGGTGAAGAAGGCTCTGTCTCCGTCGCCGTCGACGCCAAGGAACTGCGGCGGCAGGCCATTGCTCAGACACCCGGCGCAGCTCGCATCCGGAGCCGAGACGAGGGTGGTCGTACCGGCCGCGACGTCCCTGGCGTAGATGTCGAAGCCGGTGCCGTCCGAGTCAGGACCCGCGAGCTTCTCTTCGCTGCTGAAGAAGACGATGCCGCCGTCGGGTGCGATGCCGCCGGGGAGGAAGATCGCCGGCTGGGCGCCGTTGCCGCACCCCTGCGCCGCGCAGCCGGGATCTCCCTGGGAGATGAGGATCGTGCGGTTTTCGGTCAGGTTGCGGACGTAGATGTCTTCCGCCGCCTGATCGTTGTCTCCCGTCACCAGCTTCTCTTTGGTTGAGAAGAAGACTTCGCTGCCGTCGTGCGACATCCCCTCGTAGTGAGCGGCCCTGGCGTCGTTGCCACCGCTGGGACCGATCGAGATCTCCCGCGTCACGAATTCGCCCAGCCCTTCGTCGAACGAGCGGACGAAGACGTCTTCCTGCTGATCGGTGTCGCCGGGGACCATCTGCTCGACGGTGCTGAAGACCGCGATTTTCCCGTCGGCCGAGTTGCCGCCGTAGAAGGCCGGCAGCGCCGAGGCGCTGGGCGCGACGATCAGGCCGAGAGCGAGGGGGAGGATGGATAGCGCGCGAAGCATCAGTCAGGTATCGGCTGCGTGGGTCCCGGCGTTTAGCCGACGGCCCGAACGCGCGGAGGGCGGGCCAAGGCCCGCCCTCCGCGTCGGTCAAATCACGCCGAAGGCGCTATTTGGTCCATTCCGGATTTTCGCCGGCCGGACAACCGCCCTCACCGGGAGGATCACACGGGAAGGTGGTCGACCCGTCTTCGGCACGAACCACTTCGAACGCGTGGCCTTTGGTCGAGGTCACGATGATCGTGTAGGTGGCGTCGGCGCTTTCGACCTCGAGGCTTTCAACGCCTTCAGCCGGCGTGGTAGCGGTCGGCAGCGTTGCCTCGATCTCCTGCAGACGTTCCTCGGTGCAGGCGGTGTAGGAGTTGCCCTGCTCGCTCGAGCAGGTCTCCATCGCGACCTGGGCCGAGTGGGCGTTCTCCTTCGCCTTGGCGTCGGTCGCCTTGTCCTTCTGGTTGAAGAACGCCGGCAGTGCGATCGCGGCGAGGATGCCGAGGATGAGCATTACGACGAGGAGCTCGATCAGGGTGAAGCCCGCCTCGCTGTCGCCGTTGAGCCGGGCGCCAACTTTGGCCCGGAGATTCTGGAGAAACATTAGTGACCTCCTATGGTCCTAATCGTTTGAGCCAGAGCCCCGTCGCCTGAAGCCACGTGGTGTCTGTCGACCCCGGTGGTAGCCCGGCCAACTCCCTCGAGGGAGTCCCGACGGCTTTGCGCCCCCGCCTCACAGCGGGTTTGCCTTTTGCACCGAAGCACTGGCAGATTCATCACCTGCACCTCATCGGCCAGGGATTTCGAGACTTGATCCCTGAAATTGGGGTGACGATCCACAAAAAATCGGTTTTCTGGACGCCCCGTCCAAGGGGCCCCTCCAAAACCGATTACGGGTCAGCGGATCTTTTCGTAGATGCTGAACAGCGGCAGGTACATCGAGATGACGATGAACCCGACCATGCCGCCGACGAAGACGATCATCACCGGCTCGATCAGCGCGGTCAGCGCCTTCACCTTGGCGTCGACCTCGGCCTCGTAGAAGTCAGCGATTTTGGCGAGCATCGTTTCCAGCTGGCCGGTCTCCTCGCCCACGGCCACCATGTGCCCGACCATCGGCGGAAAGATCGCGTTCCGTTCGATCGGCCCCGCCAAGGAGCCGCCGGTCTTGACCGACTTGTAGACGTCTTCCATCGCTTTCTCGACGACGACGTTGCCGGCGGTTTCCCCGGTCAATTTGATCGACTGCAGCATCGGCACGCCTGAGGAGACCGAACCGGAGAAGGTGCGCGACCAGCGGGCCAGGGCCACTTTCTGGATCACGTCGCCGATGTTGAACGGCAACCGCAGGACGAAGCGGTCCCACTGGTCTTTGCCGCGTTCGGTCTGCTTCCACTTGAAGAAGAGCCAGAAGGCGAGGATCAGGCCCGGCAGGATCGCGAACCAATAGCTCGTGAGCAGTTTCGAGACCCCGATGCAGAGCTGGGTGGGCGCCGGCATCCCGCCGCCTTCTTCCGGGTGTTCTTTGGCCAGTTCTTCGAAGATGTTGGCGAACACCGGAATCACGAACATCACGATCGCGACGAGGACGACCACCGCAAAGCCGAAGACCAGTGCCGGATACATCAAGGCCGATTTGACCTGTCGCCGCAGGGCGTCGGTTTTCTCGACCTGGAACGCAACCCGGTCGAGAGCTTCCTCGAGGCGACCCGACTGCTCGCCCGAGCGAACCATCGCCCGGAAGAGACGGTTGAACACGCGCGGGTGCCGCTCCATCGCCTGCTCGAGCGTGCTGCCGGCTTCCACGTCGGCGCGCATGGAGGCGACCGCCTCCTTGATCTCATCGTCTTTGGTCTGTTCCTCGAGCGTGCTGAGGGTGCGCAGCATCGGCATCCCCGAGGCCACCAGCGTCGCGAACTGCCGCGAGAATACGGCCAGCTCCCGCATATCGACGCTCTTCCAGCGCCGCGTCAGATCCTCGAGTTTGAGCGGGTTGCTCTTCTCGCTGACGTCGAGAACGATCAGCCCGCGCTGGCGTAGCTGCTCGGAGACCTGCGCTTTCGAATCCGCTTCCAGTTCGCCGGCCGTGGCGGTGCCGGCGAGGTCCATCGCACGAAAGGTGAAGGTGCTGGAAGTCGCCATCGGCTAGCCCCCGGAGACGTAGGAGGGGGGCTGGGGCGGCGCACCGGCGGCGTTCCCGTAACCGGGGGCCGCCGGCATCACCGGGTCCTCGCCTCCGAGCACTCGCTTCAGCTCCTCCGGCACAGAAGAACGCTGTTCCGCCAGCGAGCGGTTGATCTTCCCCGCCCGCACCAGCCTCGCCAGATCGGCGTCCATGGTCTGCATCCCGACCGCGGCCGAGGTCTGAACGGCGGCATAGATCTGGTGGGTCTTGCCCTCGCGGATCAGGTTGCGGATCGCCGGCGTCGGCACCAGGACCTCGGTCGCGACAACCCGCCCCATCCCGTCCGCCGTCGGCAGCAGCTGCTGGGTGACGATGCCCTGCAGCGCGATCGAAAGCTGGGTCCGTACCTGGCCCTGCTGCTCGGGAGGGAAGACGTCGATGATCCGGTCGACGGTCTGAGAGGTCGACTGGGTGTGGAGGGTCGCGAAGACGAGGTGGCCGGTCTCGGCAGCGGTCAGAGCGGTGGCGATCGTCTCCAGGTCCCTCATCTCGCCGACCAGGATCACGTCGGGGTCCTCTCGCAGGGCGGCTTTCAGGCCGAGGGCGAAGTCCTCTGCGTCGGAGCCGACCTCGCGCTGGTTGACGATCGACTTTTTATGCTGATGGAGAAACTCGATCGGATCCTCGATCGTGAGGATGTGATCCTGTCGCTCGGAGTTGATCACGTCGACCATTGCCGCCAAGGTGGTGCTCTTACCCGAGCCGGTCGGGCCGGTGACCAGGACGAAGCCGCGCGGTTTCTGGGTCATCTCCCGCAATACCTGCGGGCCCCCGAGGGAATCGAGCGTCGGGACTTCCTGAGGGACGAGACGAAAAGCGGCGCTGACCGCCCCGCGCTGGAAGAAGCAGTTGACGCGGAAGCGGGCGACCCCCGGGATCGCGTAGGCGAAGTCGAGCTGTTTCTGCGTCTCGAATCGTTTCCGTTGATCGTCGTTGAGGATGCTGTAGACGACCTCACGGGTGTCCTGATTCCCCAGCACAGGGAACCCGTCCATCGGCGTGATCTTTCCCTTGTCGCGGATCGCCGGCGGGAACCCGGCGGTCAGATGGACGTCGGATGCACGCGCCTCGACCATACGGCGCAGGACCTCTGAGAAGTCGAACTCCATGGGCTCTAGATCGGTTGCCTAGTCCGATTCCTTAAGCGGTGACACGCAGCACCTCCTCGAGGCTGGTCAATCCGCCTCGCACCTTCTCGACCCCGTTCTCGCGCAGCGTGCACATTCCCTCTTCCCGCGCCACGGCGGCAATCTCGGCCTCCGGTGCCTGGGCGACGGCCATCTCCTTGACCCGCTCGCTCATCGCCATCACCGAGTAGAGACCGACGCGGCCTTTGTAACCGCTCTGGCTGCACCGGGCGCAGCCGACAGGCTCGTAGGCCTCGAGCTCGGCCGCCGCCCGCAGCCCCGCCTCCTGCAGCGCCTGGATCGGGATCACCGCTCGGCGCTTGCAGTGGCTGCACAGCTTCCTCGCCAGCCGCTGGGCGACGACGCAGTCGACCGCCGAGGCGATTAGGAAGGACTCGATGCCCATCTTGGTCAACCGGGTGATCGCGCCGGGGGCATCGTTGGTGTGCAGGGTCGAAAGCATCATATGGCCGGTCAGCGCCGCCTCGATCGCGATCCGAGCCGTCTCCCCGTCGCGGATCTCGCCGACCATGACGATGTCGGGGTCGGCGCGAAGGATCGAGCGCAGCCCGGTGGCGAAGTCGAGCCCGGCCTTACGGTTGACGTTGATCTGGTTGATCCCGTTGATCTGGTACTCGACCGGGTCCTCGATCGTGATGATCTTCCTCTCGACGTGGTTGAGGTCGCCCAACGCCGCATAGAGGGTGGTGCTCTTACCCGAGCCGGTCGGGCCGGTGACCAGGACGGCACCGTAGGCCTGGTGGAATGACTGCTCGAACCGCTCGCGGGCCGTCCCGTCCATCCCGAGATCGTCGAGCGAGCGCTGGGCGTTGTCCTTGTCGAGGATGCGGATCGTCGCCCCCTCGCCGCGCTGGGTGGGAAGGGTGGTGATACGAAGATCGACTCGGCGGTCCTCGACGCTGACGCTGACGCGGCCGTCCTGCGGCACGCGTTTCTCCGCGATGTTGAGATCGCTCATGATCTTCACCCGCGAGATCACCGCGCTGACCATCCGCTTCGGCACGTGAGCCGCCTCCCGCAGGACGCCGTCGACGCGGAAACGCACGCGCATCTCGTCGTCGTTGGGCTCGAAGTGGATGTCGGAGGCCCCCTCCCCCACAGCCTGTCCGAGGACGCTGTAGACGAGTTTGATCACCGGCGCGTCTTCGGCGCTGACCTGCATATCGGCGACCTCGGCAAGTTCCTCCTCAGCCTCCTCCTCGACCGTCGCCTCGGTAACCGCGCTCTGCAGCGTGTTCAGCCTGCCCAGCAAGGCCTCGACGTCCTCCTCGGCGGCGACGGCGACGCGGCAGTCGAGCCCGGTGGCGATCTGGATGTCGTCGATCGCGAGCACGTTGGTCGGGTCCGACATCGCCACCAGCAGCGTCTCTTTGTCGATGAAGCCGACGGGGATCGCGTGGTAGCGGCGGGCGGTGTTGACCGAGACCAGGTTGGCCGCGGCCATATCCACCTGATACGCGGTGAGGTCGACGTGGTCGAGGCCGTAGCGCTCGGCAAGCGCGCGCGAGAACTGGTCCGCGCTGATCGCCCCCTGCTCGAGCAGCAGCCGCTCGGGCGGGCGCCCGGCAGTGCGCGCCTCTTCGATCGCCTGACGAGCCCGGTCGTCGCTGACATAGCCGAGATCGACGATGACGTCGGTGACAAACCCGCTGGACCGGCCGCGGGTCTGCGGCGGGGTCAGGCCCGGCGTGCCGGACGGCTCCGGCTCAAGCGCCGGCGCCGTGGAGTCGCCTGAAGCGGGAACCGGCCGCAGGTGGCTCGGATAGTCCCTGGCGTCCATGCTCACGGGTGGTAGGGAAGGGTCCCGCCGTGGTAGCGGGCGTCAACCACCGCCTGGACGATGCTCTGCGCGCTCTGGAAGCCGTAGTGGACCGAGGCGGGGTCGTATCCGTCGTTGAGGCGCTTGGGTCTGATCACCACCAGGGCCGGCACCTGGCTGAGGTCGACTCCCTGGGCGATCGAGACGTAGCGGACGAGCTGCTTGGTCGGGACGACAAAGGTGGCGACGTTGCCGATCGCCTCGAGGCGGCGAACCGCTTCGGTGACCAGGCGATCGTCGATGCCGCCATCGCGGACGAAGAGGATCGCAACGGTCTCGCCGGCCTGGAAGGCATCGGTGACCGCCCGGGGCGGCGGCGGCGGAGCGCCTAGCCCCGACCCCGGCGGGGGCAGCTGCAGCGGCTGCTGCCCTGCTTCGACTTCGGATGCGACCGCCGCGACGGCGGCATCCGCGGCGGCCGAGCCCGCTTCTTCTTCTTCGGAGCCGCCGCCTGATCTCCCCAGCAGGAAGACGGCGGCCAGCACCAGCAGCACGCCGATCAGGGCGGCCTGCGCCATCGGGTTGTCGTTCAGCTTCTCTCTCATACCGCTTGATAACCCTTCGACATCGCGGTCTTCGATCTTGAGGGCCGCGAGCGAGCACCCGGATCGGCTCAGCAGTTCGCGTTCGGCGGCGAGCCGGTCCCTCCGGTGCACTCGACGTAGCGGGACCGCTGGAAGAGGCCGGAGTAGGCGATGTCGGGTTCTTTCAGGTTCGCGTCGGTTCTGAAAAAGGGATTGCCGTGGAGGTTGATGGATTTCCCGGCGAACATCCCGATCCATTCCGCATTGCCGCTGAAGTCGATCGCGCTTTCCGGGGCATACAGCATCAGGTGGTTGGTTCCGGAAGTGGCGCCGATGTTCACCCCGCCGTTGCCAAGCACGTAGATGGCGGGGATTTCGTAGATGCCCTGTTTCGGAATGTAGCCGCTAGATACGAGGCTCCCGTTGGCGCCGATGTTGACCTGGGTGGCCCCCGAGGACAGCCCGCAGTGCTGCGGGGTGTCGATGAAGATCCGCACGTGGGCTTGGGCCGACATGTAGATCGTGCCGGGCCCGACGTCCAATTTGCAGATGAAGTAGTCGCCGCCGTTCATCGTCAGGGTCTGCCCCTGTTTGCCCAGGCTGATGGTCCTGCTTGCGGCAGTCCAGGGATTGGCTTTGGTCCAGGTGTCGACTTTCCCGGCGTAGGGGCCGGAAGTGCAGCTCTGAGCCAGCATGCAATTGGCGTTTTCGGTGGCGAGGTTGGCCGGCGGGACGATCGCCGGCAGTTCGCGGTTTTCTTCGTATTTCGTCCCCGAGCACTGCGGGACCAGGTTTCCTGATTTGCCGATGCCGTGACGCTCGTCGCCGCAGAGCTCCCCCGAGCTGCCGATCTGGACGATGTTCCCGTTGGTGCCGATATCGGCTTCGATGTCGAAGTTGCCTTTGACGGTAATTTCGTCCTGGCCGATGAATCTCTCGTCGGCAAACACGTTTTTCCCTTTGCTGGTCGTGAGAGCGACGTTGACCCGGCGTTGAACCGTGCCCGAGGATCCGACCGAGACGATGCTCAGCGGCGTGCTCGTACCGGCATAGGCGCTGATCGTGTAGCTGTACGTCGCTCCCCCCACGGGTTCGGTCGCAGTCGCCGGACACCAACCACCGCTCGGGGTCTGGTATTCGCCGTTGGGGCCAATGCAGGGATGGGCCGCCGTGAGGCTGGACAGGAACCGGTTCAGTCGCAGGAGGGCGATGTTCGCGCCGGCGTCGGCGGCCGCGATCGCTTCCTTCGAATCGTGGTCGCGCTTAGTGCCCTGCTGGACGTCCACGGTCGATATCACCGCCACGCTGGCGAGGGCGAAGCTTGCGATCAACGCCATCAGCGCGGTTGGCACCGCCATGCCGCGCTGATCTCGAATCAGCAGGCTGAAGCGATCAATGGCGAGCATCGAAGCTCCCATCGGCCGCCTGCGGCAAGCGCTTGAGCCGGTTGATTCGAAGTCTCTTTGCAACTGGACACCCGCTCTAGTCAGTTGCGGGTGCGAGCTGCTCGATTCCGCTCGCCCGCTGGCCGCCTGCGGCCAGCATCAGTTTGAAGTCGTGCGGATTCGAGGCGTACTCCATCGCCACATCCTCCGAGACCTTGCCCTCCATCACGTATCCCAGCAGCGACTGGTCGAAGGTTCGCATCCCGTAGTACTCGCCCTCGGCGATCACTTCGGTGATCTTGCCGGTCTCCTCCGGGTTCATGATCAGGTCCTTGACCCGGCCGGTGACGACGAGGATCTCGGAGGCCGGCACGCGGCCGTCGCCGGTCACGTCGGGGACAAGACGCTGGGCGATCGCCCCTTTCAGGGTCGCCGCCAGCATCACCCGCGCCTGGTGCTGCAGGTGCGGCGGGAAGAAGTCGACGATGCGGTTGATCGTCTCGGTCGCGTCCAGGGTGTGGACGGTCGAGAGCACGAGGTGGCCGGTCTCGGCCGCCGACAGCGCGGTGCGGACGGTCTCCTCGTCGCGCATCTCGCCGATCAGGATCGCGTCGGGGTCCTGGCGCAGGACGCGGCGCATGGCGCGGGCGAAGCTTTCGGTGTCGGAGCCGACTTCGCGCTGGTTGACGATCGAGTTTTTGTCCTGGTGCAGATACTCGATCGGATCCTCGAGGGTGACGATGTGATCGGTCCTGGTGCGATTGATGTGGTCGATCATCGCCGCCAGGGTCGTGCTCTTGCCCGAGCCGGTGGTGCCGGTGACGAGGATGATCCCGCGCTGCTCCTCCGCCAGCTTGGTGACCACCGGCGGGAGACCGAGCTCGTCGACCGAGCGGATTTCGAAAGGAATCGCACGGCAGACGATCGAGATCGAGCCGCGCTGCTTGAAAGCGTTGACGCGGAAGCGCGAGAGGCCGGGGATCGAGTAGCTGAAGTCGGCCTCGCCGCATTCCTCGAATTCGGTCAGCGACCGAACCTCGGCGATCTCGTTGAAGGCGCCTTCGGTGTCCTTCGGCTCTAGGGCCGGATACCCCTCCAGCTGCGCCAGCTCGCCATGCAGCCGCGCGGTCGGCGGCACTCCGACCTTCACATGCAAATCCGACCCACCCCGCTCAACCAGGGTGCGCAGCGCTGAGTCAATGTCGAACATCTCGGCCTGTATCGGCCGGGATGTTCGAAGCCCTTAGTGCTAGGCGACCTCGCGCAGTTTCTGTGCCTCGCCGAGAGACTGGAGCTTTTTCAGGCTCTGGTTCTCGATCTGGCGGATCCGCTCGCGGGTGACGTTGAAGGTGCGGCCGACCTCGTCCAGGGTCCGCGGGTGCTCGCCGCCGAGCCCGTAGCGGAGCTCGAGCACGCGGCGCTCGCGGTAGGAGAGGTTCTCGAGGGCCTCTTTGAGGGCCTCTTTGGTCAGCAGGTCCGCGGCCCGGTCAAACGGGCTCTCGGCCTTCTCGTCGGCGATGAACTGGCCGAACTCCGACTCCTCCTCGTCACCGACCGGCTTCTCCAGTGAGACCGGGGCCTGGGCGGAGCGCTTGATCGAGTCGACCTCCTCGGGATCGATCCCCGTTACCTCGGCGATCTCCTCCGGGGTGGGCTCGCGGCCCAGCTCGGTGACCAGCTTGCGCTCGGCGCGGCCGATCTTGTTCAGCTTCTCGACCACGTGCACCGGGATCCGGATCGTCCGCGCCTTGTCAGCCAGCGCCCGGGCGATCGCCTGGCGGATCCACCAGGTCGCGTAGGTGGAGAACTTGAACCCCTTGCGGTAGTCGAACTTCTCCGCCGCGCGGACCAGGCCGAGGGTCCCCTCCTGAATCAAGTCGAGGAAGGGCAGGCCCTGGTTCCGGTAATTTTTCGCGATCGAGACGACCAGTCGCAGGTTCGACTCGACCATTTTCTGCTTCGCGTCGAGGTCGCCGCGCTCGATGCGTTTGGCGAGTTCGACCTCCTCCTGGGCGGTCAGCAGGCGGACTTTGCCGATGTCCTTGAGGAACAGCTGCAAGGAGTCCGTCGTCATATCCGGTTTCAGGTCGAGCGCCTGTTTCGGGCGTCGGCGACCTTTTTTGCCGGTGTCGACGGGGAGCGCTTCGGCGGCGGCTTTCTGCGCCGGATCCATGTCCTCGACAAGCTCGATCCCCGACTTCTCGAGGTGGCCGTAGAGGTCCTCGACGTCGGACTCGTCGAGATCGACCTCGGAGACCGCCGAGGCGACGTCTCCGAAAGTCAGCACGCCGAGCTGCTGCCCGCGATTCAGGAGGTTTTTGACCTCCTCAAGTTCCTGAAGCTCTGCTACCAGCATCCGTGTCTACTCGTTTCCCTTGGGCTCGATGTTTAGTTCTGGGCGATGAAGTTCTAGGCGTTGAAATGGCCTCGCGACCCGAAAGTCGCGCTGTAGCCAAAAAAAGCGGACCGGTGAACTGGCCCGCGAAGTAGCGTCTACGTCATTGTGCCTTGGTGGGCGGGCGCTGAAAACGGTCAAACGCCTGTTCGCATGGTACTCGCTTCAGTTTGTGAAGTCAATGCCCGAAAACCTCCGACATCCGACCCCCTGGCTGCGCGCCTTCTGGAACCGCGCCTACCAGGAGAACGTCACCGGGCTCTCGGGCATGGTCGCCTACAACCTGATGCTCGCGGTCTTCCCCTTCGCCCTCCTGGTCCTCTTCGTCTTCGGGCAGGTGCTGAAGATCGAGGGGGTCGAGAGCAGCGTGCTCGCCGATCTCCAGCGCCTCTTCCCGAACACCGAGCAGCAGACGCTGACCGACGCCCTGACCCGGATCGAGAACAACTCGACCACGATCGGGATCGCCGCTTTCGCCGGCTCGCTCTGGATCGGCGCCTCCTTCTGGGGGGCGATGGACACCGCCTTCTGCCGCATCTACCACGTCGAGTGCCGCGGCTGGGTCGAGCAGAAGCGCTTCTCCTTCGCGATGCTCGTCGTCGTCCTCCTCTTCATCGCCGCCAGCATCTTCGTCCCGACCCTCGAGAGCACGGTCCTCTCCAGCACCGACCGGCTCCCGCTGGGCCTCTCCGACATCAAGGCGATCGACACCGTCTTGCTGCTGACCGCGGCCCTGCTGGTCACTTTCGGGATCTGCTGCGTGATCTTCTGGGCGGTCCCCAAAGGCCACATGCCGTGGCGAGCGGTCTGGCCGGGGGCCCTCTTCGTCACCGTCGGCGCCGGCCTCGCCAACTGGCTCTTCCCGATTTATCTCTCCAACGTGTCCAGTCTCTCGCGCTTCGGCTCGACCCTGGGCTTCATCCTCATCGCTCTGCTCTGGTTCTACGTGCTCAGCCTGGCGCTGATGGTCGGCGCGGTGATCAACTCGCTGCGCTTCGAGTACCACGACACGGGCGAAATCCCGTATCAGACGCAAAGCGCCAAACCGTGCCGGGATTGCGACGAGGAGCGAGCCGCCGCGACCAAAAGTGAGATTTCTTCCACCGGTTAATAAGTACTGCCGTATCCTTCTGTGGGCAATTACTACCGGATTGGACCAGCGGTCCAATAACCTGTGAAGGTGGAAGAATCGGCAGTGATGCAAAAACTTCGGAGTTCTGAACGGTCCGGCACTGTTTTGCGTCCAACCCTCCCGCCCGACGTCGCGGGGAGGACACAGCGCCAGCGCATCATCGACGCGATCATCGAGAGCTGCGCGGTGAAGACCTACGCGGCGACCACGATCACCGACATCGTCTCCCGCGCTCGAATCTCGCGGACGACCTTCTACAAGCACTTCGACGACAAGCGCTCCTGCTTCGACGCCGCTCTCGATCACTGCCTGAGCGAGCTGCAGGAGATCGCCGGCGCCTCCCACGACGCCTCCGACGCTCCGGCCGACGCGGCTCGCAAAGCCGCGACGGCGGTGCTCGAAACGCTGGCGGCGCGCCCCGGGCTGGCCCAGCTCCTGACCGGGGACGCGATCGCCCTGCAGCCGAAGGTGATCGAGCGCTACCGCAGAGCCACCGTTCCCGCCCTCGAAGCACTCTGGAGGAGCGGGGGTAAGCGACCGCAGGCCCACACCGACCCGCGGCTCGCCTTCGGCCAGGCACAGGTGCTGATCCTCAACCAGATCGCGATCGGCAAGGTCGATCGCCTGCCCGATCTGCGTGGTGAGATCGTCTACCTGACCGTCAGCCCGTACGGGGGACACGAGGAGGCTCTGAAGCAGGCTCGGATCGCGCGGGAAACCCAGGCGGGCGGCGCGGTCAAGCGATGATCGACGACCACGAGGACCTGCGTCAGTGGCGCCTGCCGCGCGGCCGGCACGGGCTGCCGCGCGAGCTGGTCGAACGTTCCCAGCGCGAGCGCCTGATGGCCGCCGTGGTCAAGGTGACGGTGAGGAAGGGCTACGAGTCGACCACCGTCGGCGACATCCTCGGCGACGCTGGCGTCGGTCGCGAGAGCTTCTACGAACTGTTCGACGACAAACTCGCCTGCGTGGTCGCCGCCCACAAGCTCCTGCTCGATGACCTCGAGCAGCAGGTCCGCGCGGCCTACATCGGGGACGGTCCCTGGCCCGAGCGGGCGCGGAAAGGCCTCGAAGCGACGCTCGAGTGGTTCGCCGCCGACCCCGAGGCTGCGCGCTTCCTCCTGGTCGAGACGAGCACCGTCGGACCGACCTTCCGCTCGATCTTCAAGAGCGAGTACGCGCGCTTCACCAGCATGCTTGACGAAGGCTTCGACGACTCGACGCCGGGACCGGAGCTGACCGAGGCCACCAGCCTCGGAGTCGGGGCACTGCTGGCGCGGATCTACGAAGAGATCCTGCTCAACCGGGTGGCGGAGCTGCCCCGCCTTCTCCCCGACCTCACCTATGGCTTCCTGGTTCCGTTCGTCGGCGAAGTGGCGGCGCGGGAGCAGCAGCGGATCGCCGCCGCTACTTCCTGACGGCCTGCGCCGCCTGCCGCAGGGCCGGACGCAGGGGGGTGCGCTCGACCCCGTCGAACAGCGCCATGCCCGAAGGGTCGCTGACGGTCGTCTCGGTCGCCAGACCCTCGATCAGCGGCCGGGCGACGCCGGGGTCGACGGGCGTCACCAGGCCAATCCAAAGCGAGGAGAGCCAGGGAGTTAGCAGCGGCACGGTGAGCCGGCGGGGCGGGTGGCGGCCGAGGGCCTCGGCGAGCTCGTCGATCATGCCACCGTAGGTGGTGACGTCGGGACCGCCGATTTCGATCTCGCGGTCGACCGGCAGACTCAGGTCCGCGGCGGCGGCGAGGTAGGCGACCGCGTCGGCGACCGCGATCGGCTGGGTGCGGGTGGTGACCCAGCGTGGGGTGATCATCAGCGGCAGGCGGCGGACGAGGTAGAAGGTGGTGCGGAACGACTCACTGCCGGCGCCGATCACCGCCGCCGCCCGGAAGTAGGTGACCGGCACCTCGCCCTCCTGCAGGGTCACGGCGGTCGCGTGGCGGCTGTCGAGGTGCTTCGACCCCTCCCCCAGCCCGCCCAGGTAGACGATCCGCTTGACCCCGGCCGCTGCGGCGGCCCGGGCGAAGTTCTCCGCCCCTTCGTGGTCGCGCGCGGCGAAGTCGCCGTCGGAGCCACGGCCCATCGAGTGGACGAGGTAGTAGGCGACCTCGACTCCCTCCAGGGCGGGTCCCAGCGTCTCCGGCTCCAGCACGTCGGCGCGGACGACCTCGCAGCCGGCCTGCCTCAGCTCCTCGGCGCGCTCGGGATGGCGCGCCAGCGCCCGCACGTCCTGGCCTTCCTCGCAGAGGCGCCGGCAGAGGAGCCCACCGATGTAGCCCGTAGATCCAACGACCGCGATCACGCCGGTCCTCTACCCCGCTGGCGGGAAATCAGCCGTAGCGCTCGCCGGTGACCGCCCGCAACTTCGAACGGTCGTGGCGCGCGTGGACGCGGCGCACGGTGCCGGAGCGGGAGCGCATCACCAGCGATTCGGTGGTGGCGCCGGGGCCGCGGTAGCGGACCCCCTGCATGACGTCGCCGTCGGTGACCCCGGTGGCGGAGAAGAAGACGTCGTCGCCGGAGCAGAGGTCGTTGGCGGTGAGGACGCGGTCGAGGTCGTAGCCGGCATCGACCGCGGCCGAGCGCTCCTCGTCGTTTCGCGGCCAGAGGCGGCCGAGCAGCTGGCCGCCCATCGACTTCAAGGCAGCGGCGGAGATCACGCCCTCGGGCGTGCCGCCGATCCCCCAGAGCAGGTCGACCGGCGAGCGTTCGCTGACCGCCAGCAGGGCGGCGGAGACGTCGCCGTCGGTGATCAGGCGGATGCGGGCGCCGGCCTCGCGCACTTCGCGCATCGCCTCCTCGTGGCGCGGGCGGTCGAGCATCACCACCATCACGTCGCCGATCGAGCCGCCCTTGCGCTCGGCGATCAGCTTCAGGGTCTCCGGCAGCGGCCGGTCGAGGTCGAGCAGGTCGGCGATCTCTTCCCCGCCGGCCATCTTTTCCATGTAGACGCAGGGTCCGGGGTCGAACATCGTCCCCTTCTCGGCCAGGGCGATGACGGCGATCGCGCTCGGCATCCCGAGCGCGCAGAGCCGGGTCCCCTCCAGCGGGTCGACGGCGATGTCGACCACCGGCGGGGTGCCGTCGCCGATCGACTCGCCGTTGTAGAGCATCGGCGCCTCGTCCTTCTCGCCCTCGCCGATGACCACGGTGCCGTCCATCGAGACCGAGTCGAGCACGTGGCGCATGGCGTCGACGGCGGCCTGGTCGGCGGCGATCTTGTCGCCCCGCCCGACCCAGCGGGCCGAGGCGAGCGCGGCCGCCTCGGTGACGCGGACGAGCTCCAGCGCGAGGTTGCGGTCTGGCTTGGCGGTCGCGGGGGTGGCACCCGCCTCCTGAGAACTGGACCCCATGTGCGCTGCAGGCTAATCGAAGTGCGGTCGTGGACGTATGCACGAAATGGTGCTGAGCTCTTAAGAGCCCGGAGCCACGGTCCGATGCGACAGAAATGGGATCACCGGAGCTCGAGCTGCTGGGCCTGGAGCTGAACGCTCGCACCGCCGAGGTCGTGGAGCGGATGATGCGCTGGTCGACCGAGTCCAGCAGAACACTTGCCCGGGTCGTCGAAGACAGCTTCGAAGACGTCGGCACGGTCTCCACCGTCGCCGTCGGCCGCTGGATGTCCGGCGAGGGGGAAGCGGTCGCCCGCGAGGTGGGCCAGGAGTCCTGGCGGATCTTCGCCCAGCTCGCCTCGCAGCGCGAGGCGCCGCTAAACGAGGTGACCAAACGTTGCATGCGCTGGCGCGACGCCACTCTCGAGGTGCTCGACGAGAGCGCCGCCGACCTCGGCCTCTCCGAGGAAACGCTGGAGCGGGCGCGGTGCATGGTCCAGCGCAGCCTCGACGTGACCCTGGTGCGGATGTGTCAGTCCTTCGAGGACGAGCGTCAGCGGGCCAGCGAGGAACTCTCCAGCCGCGAGAAGGAACTCGTCTTCCTCGCCACCCACGACGCGCTCACCGGGCTGCCCAACCGAACCCTGATCCTCGACCGGATCGAGCAGACGCTGACCCGGGCGCGGCTGCAGCAGGAACCGGTGGCGGCGCTGTTCGTCGACCTCGACAACTTCAAGGCGATCAACGACTCGCTCGGCCACGGCACCGGCGACGAACTGCTCTGCGCGGTCGCCGAACGGCTGGAGGGCGTGATCCGCGAGACCGACGCCCTGGGTCGTCTCGGCGGCGACGAGTTCGTCGTCGTCGCCGACGGGATCTCGCTGGCGGCGGGACCGGAGCTGATCGCCGAGCGCTTGCTGGAAGCCTTCCGCGAGCCGTTCTCCCTGGGACCGCACGGCGAGAACCTGGTCCACGCCAAGGCCAGCATCGGGATCGCCACCGGGGTCCGCGCCTCGGCCGAAGAGCTGCTGCGCGACGCCGATATCGCCATGTACCGGGCGAAGTGGGGCGGCAAGAGTCGCTACCTCGTTTTCGAGTCGGGCATGGAGGACGAAGCGCAGTCGCGGCTGGAAATCGAAATGGACCTGCAGAGCGCGCTAGGCAACGACGAGTTCTTCCTCGTCTACCAGCCGACCTTCGACCTGCAGACGATGGTCCCGACCGGGGTCGAGGCGCTGATCCGCTGGCGGCGGCCGGGCCGTGGCGTAGTCCAGCCGGAGGACTTCATCCCGCTCCTGGAGGACTCGAAGCTGATCGTCGACGTCGGCGCCTGGGTCCTGCGCGAGGCCTGCAAGCAGGGCGCGAAGTGGCAGCGCGAGGGCCACACACTGGCGCTCTCGGTCAACGTCTCCCAGTTGCAACTCGACACCGACGACCTGATCGACGACGTCAAGCTGGCCCTGGCGGCGAGCGGCCTGCCGCCGGAGGCACTGACCCTGGAGATCACCGAGACGAGCCTGATGACCGACGCCGTGGAGACCGCGCGGCGGCTGGAAGAG